>Ga0164297_10001955_pt1 | contig 20994 bp, 20 predicted proteins | sample GEODES058metaG_FD_113539 | JGI IMG/M metagenome (GOLD analysis project Ga0164297, IMG submission 113539) | Dystrophic lake water microbial communities from Trout Bog Lake, Wisconsin, USA - GEODES058 metaG | ecosystem: Environmental > Aquatic > Freshwater > Lake | place: USA: Trout Bog Lake... | reverse complement strand
CTTTTGCTGCTAATAAAAAGTATGCAACAGCTGGTGCAGGCCTTGAATGGAAAGGCTTACAGGCTAACTTATTCGTACATCGTGGTGATTTCACAAGCACAGCTTCTCAAATCACTGGTTACAATGTAGGTTACGCTTATAAGTTCTAATAAAACTTAGTTAATTGATAATTTAAAAACCTCTCACTTCGGTGGGAGGTTTTTTTTGTGTTCGTTAATATGAAACTGAAGTGCTCTATTAAGTTTATGTGCAAACTTATTAGCATCAATACCTGCTTTTTCTTGTAAAGCAATCTCTTCTTTTAGAGCTTTTAGAAATCCTTCAGATAAGTTAAAGTTCTTTGGATAGAACATACGCTGTTCTTTCTTTATCATACCGTATTGTTCTAAGAGTTCTTGAAACTTCATATTAGTTTTATTATATTTATACCAATTGTAGAATATACCCAGGTACAATGTACAACTTTACTGTTACCTTTGGATATAACCTGTTAAACCTTGGGAAATCCATAAGATAATACTTGACTAATTTAAATTAAAGCATATCATTATAAAATAATGAGCGATACGTTACCTGTTGAAGTAAGATATCTATACCCTATACCGGTTGCAAGATACCGGGTGTCTAATGAATATTTGCCGCTTTTAAATAATATTATAGATAGATGCATAAAAGAAGGTATGGAATCGGGCAGTCGTTATAGAAGTAAGAGTCTTTATATTCTTAATGATTATCCCGAATTTAAACAATATACTACAGATTTTATTAATGATTTTATGCGCAATGAATTAGGTATAGATGATTTATTTAAAATTACACAAAGTTGGGTTAACCGCAACGCCCCTCATCAGTCAACACCCCCTCATCCGCACCCTAATTCTATTATATCGGGCTGTATATATTTAAATGTACCCGAAAATGAAAGTCAGATTAATTTTTTTAAATATGGTAACGATAATGGACAGAGCACTCAATTTGCAATGTTACCTAACTATAAACGCGGGTCAACTAGAAACCCTCTTTCAAGTGAAATACGCCACACATTTAAAGTTAATACCGGTGACATTGTAATGTTTCCATCGTACTTGATGCACGGAGTATTACCAACTAACTCTAGAAAAGACAGGTGGAGCTTAGCATTTAATTCTATGCCCACTATTTGTTTAGGTTCAGCTGATAGCTTAACAGAGTATCGTTTTTCTTGATTTTTTTAAAACCAAATATATAATAAACTTATGTCTAAAGAAGAGTACGTCAAATTACAGGCTGTTGTTGCAGCTTTACAAAAAACCGTAGAAGATCAAGAAAAGATTGATGAAATTCTCGATCTCTTAAGTAATGCTACTGTAGCTGTTGATGAAGCCGCTAAAGCAGAAGAAGAAGGTGTTGATCCTGCTGAGGAAACAGGCAACGATGAAGAAGGTGAACCAAAACCTAAACAACAATTCGTTATGCTTGTATCAGATACTACTGGTATTATTACTAAAGACTTGGTAGGCTGGGTATTACAGATTCCAGAAGATGATGATGTAGCTACTGTTATTGATTCTATTAAGACAGGCGCATACAACTTCAATGCCTCTAAGAAGGGTCAAAAGTATCCAGTATCATCTATTGGCCAGGCTATTGCTAATGTACCGAATAAGTTCTTTAAGACTAATAATTTAAAGATTAAGACTAAAGAACCCGTTCAAATCATTACTACTAATAACGTATTACCTCGTTCTTAAATAGGTAGCTTAACTGGACCAGCAACATCAGAACCTGGTCCGTTAGGCGTATTACTATCAATTATAGTAAAGCTTGTACCAATTACGTCGTATAAGCCTACACCCTCTCCGGGCCCGGGTATACCAACTGTACTGATTCTACCATCAAAACGTGGACTTGAACCAGCTGCTTTATCATCTTTAAGTGTATCAGCAGCGTATTCATTAAAGTCATTAGGCCCTGGTTTTTGACTGAGTAAAGATAGTGGTATATTTTTAAATACGTGAGAGTGCGGTTGTGCAATATTTAACACCCCACCTATAACATTTAACAAGCTACCTATGTTTATACTTAAAGTAGCTGTACTGCCTGTAGAATTTAGATTACCGGCTACACAGGTAACAACTAAAGACCCTGTAGCTAAACCACCCTCTATAGCCCAACCAGAAGCTTCTACACCTGGGGTGCCATTTATGTTTACTGGTGGTCCTTTTGCAATAATTTGTGTATTTTCAGTTACCTGATATTCTACTGGAGCGGTAATATGATTAACGAATAATTCACCTTCCACGTATGCACCGCCACCAATAATAACGTTCTTTGAAACCCCTAGAGTACTATCTACAACTACTTGCCCCCCTATATTACTCTTCAGTACTACTGCATCACCCCCGATTTGCACAACACTACCGTTTAATGCAACCTGACCATCCTTAGAACCAACTGTTACCTGAGCACCAGCTACAGATACCAGACCACCAGTTATATCAATATTACCAGTAGTACGCATTGCAATACCACCTGCACCGGTTTGTACTTTAAACCTACTAGTAGCAAATATATCTAAGTTACCACCAGGCATATCTGGTACAAATAGCTTTTTAAATGGTGCTACTAATTTGGTAATAGGTTGATAGTAGCCGGTAATTAAATTAGGTGATACACTAGTAACAAGATTGAAAAAATCGAGTGGGTTAATTGAAGCACTATAAGCATTAGCTGTATTCTGTACTAGTCCTACCGTTATAACTTTATGTTTTGTGACAAATTCAAAGCTATTACCGCCTTCACCCATTTGCTTCTCCTGTACAGTCATATCTGCACTTAAGCTTTGAAGTGTTGTTGCAATAGTAGCTTCATCTGCACCACTAGCTAATTGCTGATAAAGAGAGTTCCAGGCTGCAGTTGCATCTATATTAAAATTGCCTATTTTTTGATAATTATCGCCTCGTACTATATGGTCATAACTTCTACCGTAACAAACATTATTATGACCGTTAATAGTTTCAAACTTATCACCTAAAGTTAGTATTTGTATTTTTTTAGGATTAAATATAGCTGTATAATCCTTATTCATTTCATAATAAGCCCCATTATAATGAGTAACTTTATATGATTCTCTATCTGTAGTATTAATAATCTCTATAGTAGCACCGCGCTGATTTAATACCATTTTATTACGATAAATAGAACTATCTGTAGTGGTAGCTTTGATGTTTTCGTATGTACCTGGGTAATCAGGATAAGAACCGTCGCCAGCTTTAAAAATACTATCAAAATCATCTTGACCGAAGCTTGCACCAAAATAAACAGGATACTGCGGCATACCATCTCTAAAAAACACCCAAACGTGTGCACCTACATTAGGTATTGAGAATAAACCTTTAGCTGCATTACTATAAGTTGATGGCTTGTAGTCGTTAGAGTTAGGATTAACATTTAAACTACCCACTTTAGCAGTATTACCAAAATTGTCGCTAACCGGGTTAGATTCAAATAAAGCACCGGGCTTGCCGCCTTTACCTTCTGGATCTATATTGGTAGCTGAAGAAGTACTAGTAGTGTTACTACCAGGTTGTCCGTAGAATAAGTGAGCATCTGAAACCTGGTGAGTATCAGTAGGCGCGTTGTAATAACCAGCTGTAGAACCACCTACAATAGGAGCTGCATATTCAGCCCAGGGTAAAATCTTTCTTAATTCGGGTAAAATAGCACTTAAGTTTTCTCCGTGCGGGGTGCCAGGAAAGCTAAATGTTTGGTCTTTCTTTAAATTATTCCACTTATCGTATATGTTAGCAGAAATGTGTGGTACCCATACTTTTACTCTACCACGATGCTCCGGGTCGTTGTTTTGTATTACTATACCGAGGTAATTGCTATTGTATTTTTCCATTTTTAACCTTGTGCTCCTAATACAGTTATAACAGCTTTATTGTTTTGTGCATTTGTTAGATTCGGTGTAATGATAGTGACTGGGTTATTAGCAAGAGGTGTTACATTACTTGGAGATTGCTTCAATGCACCTGATATTACATTACCACCAGCTGAAGTAACCGTTTGATTAAAGTTAGTCAAACTAACCGTATTTTTTATAGGCAAGCTTGTAGCAGCGGCCACTTGTCCTGTTACATTACTAATAGTACCAGTTACGTTGCTAGCAATTGCAGCTCCTGCTGCAAGAGTGCTTTGAGCGGTGCTTATTGCAGTCTTAGCAACAGTACTAGCAGATTGTATATTGCTTACAACGTTACTCACTGCAGGCATATTAGGTACATATGCACCAACCAATTTATTAATAGAAGGTAAATTAATTTTTGGTATTAAATTCGTTACTTTATTAATTGCACCGGTTAACATTTTACCAGGAGCAGCAATAATGTTATTAGCCTTACTTACAACTGAATTTACCCCTTCTATATTATAAGAATGAGTCCAAGAATTTGTGTTTAACAGATTACCGGTTATATTAGTACTAAATGGTAATTTAGCTTTTAAAGGCCCTACCTGATTGGTTATAGCACCTTGCAACGAAGTAGAAAGTTTCTTAACAGCAGCTACCTGAGACAGAAAAGATGTTTGTACCGGTTTTAATGCTGCAGGCACGCTTGCATTAGCTTGACCCAACACACTACTATTTAAACCTTTCATCATACCAGATATTCTACTAGGTATTTTAGATGCAATAGCTGAACTTACTGCATCATCTCCGTATGTAGGGTCAGCAGGGTCATCTGCTGTAGGGGCATATGCCATAGTGCCTACAGAGTCGGAGAAACTTTGATATATATTAGGATTTTCTGCACTTACCTGGTCTGTCACTAAAGGATGAGAGTAGTACATTGCCTGATCCCACCACCCGTTGAACCACTGTGGGTCTAGTGCTGATAAAGGCTTGTTTATAGTAAACACCGGGTTAGGTGCATATATAGCTAAACAAGGGTCATTTAAATGAGCAAAAAAATCTACCTTTGAACCAATTGGGTTAGATGAAAAATCTGTACTGTAGTGAGCTTTAGCAATATTGTGCTCGTCTTCATAGCCAGGCACAGTAAACCCTGGCAACATTGTTAAAGTGTTGTAGTAGTCAAATGTGCGAATTACTTGAGTTGCGCTTAATGCCATATTATTAATTAGACTATATCATTCTTAATACCAATATCATCGTTAGCGTGTACTCTTACTGCTGTTATATCATTGGTATAACCAGTGTTAGCAAAGCGGTGTATTGCTTTATACACGAGCCATTGCCCGGTTGTTTTACTACTAAATTCATCCGACACGCCGCCTGTTGCAGATGCAACTGTAATAAATGTACCAGCCTCTCTTATTAATGAACCAGGAGCTTCAAACTTTATTGAAGTGTTGAGTAATAATGCAGCCATTAATGTCTTGTTTCTACTTTCAGATAAACGCGAAATAGGATCTGATCCGTATGAATATATATTATTAACTACTAACCCATCTGTTTTTGTTTTATTTAAAGATATTAAGGTATCTGGCACAAACCTACTTAATTTTTTAGAGTAGTGGTCTTGTATAAAGTTCTTTACATTTTCAATACTAGTGTTTTTAAAATCAACCTGAAAATTATTGTTCTTAATATCATTACTGTAGCAGGGGGTGGTTACCATTTTTTTCATACTATCAAATGTAGCCATATCAGTAATCTGTACATTTCTTAATACACTTCTTATTGTATCTTGATAGTTTGAAAACTTATATACACTAGAATAACCTAAAACCGGGCTTTTTATATTAAAGGTATACTCGCTCTCTAACAAACCGGTTTGTGTGGTTAGTGTAAATGTTTCTCTGTGTAATCTACCCACATTACCCTGTTGATCGGTTGCATCGTTAAATATGCTTGAATAAGACTGTAATTGCCACTGTCTAGTGTAACTTGTACGGCTTAGTATAGCTGGATCGTTAGTGCTACTACTTACGTGCTTATTGTAAAGATATATTAATGCATCATTTGCTGTGTAACTAGCAGGAGCAGTAAAAAACAACTTACTAGCACCTTTATCCCAGTATTTGCTAAAAACAGGTGTATCAAAATTCTTTAAAGTCTTTTTAATTAAATCCTGCATTGCATCGCCTGTATACACTAACTTTTCATTATCAGATGCATAAGCAGCATTTATAGTTAGCATATCTGCTGTTGACCAGGTAGATTTTGTTTCAGATAATACCTGATAATCAAACTCCCAAAGATACAATTTTAATTGTTTTTGATCTGCACTCTCTCCAAGTATTTCCTCTCTATCGTATATAGCGAATGTATAAGCCATTCCCCATATATCATAATCCAAATTTAAATCAGACTCTTTAATAGTACTATCTATAATTGGTTTAATTATTATATAAACCAAATCTCTACCATCATTACGAAATTTATAGTAATCAGATAACCGAGCAGTACTTGTACCTTTTTGTTCGAAAGCGTTTTTTGGGTTCCTTATAGTTAAAGCCGCGTTTATGTACCAGTTTCTACTATCTTGATCGATCTCTAGAGATTCCAAGCTAGCCAAATTCAAAGCAAACGAATTACCCTGTAAGTTATCAAAAATAACATCTATTTGATATTTTTGATTATCACTTTTATACGTATTACTTTCTGTATTCTTTATATCGTAATACGTAGCAATACTATCTATCGTGGTACTCATTGAGTGTTATTTAACTGTTGTAAAATACTTGTTACGTAATTTGGTAGTAATACCTTTAATACTGTACCTGCTTTTGGAAATTGTATTGGATTCTGTATGTTGTTGGTAGAACAAATTAACCACCATAATTCTGGTGTGTTGTATATTTTCTGTGAAATATGAGTCCAGGGCATATAATCACTAGTTACCGTAAATGTAGTATACGTGCTAGCATCAATCTCGTTAGGTATGTTAACAGTACCTAGTATATTATAATAATAATTTTTATTATCATTATACACTTTAAACAGGTTTTCCAATCTTAACGAATTAAGATTAGGTAAAGCGTCTATACTATTTTGTTTTTGTCCGTCCATAGGTTAATCTGTGAGTACCCCGTTAGGATTAGGCGGGGATGTTGGTATTGCTGGAGCTGCTTCCGGCGCTGGAGGCGATGGTGGTGTTGGTTTAGATTTTTCTGGGGGTTTCGGTTTATTAAACTTGTTATCTCCAGTACCTAATGAACCCTCTGGAGATTGATCAGTAACCGTAATTTTAGATTGATCATTAGAATAACGTAATAAATTACGAGTACTAGTTAATAAACTTTTAAACGTTATGCTTACTTTATATGCTTCTGGTACTATCTTTATATTATTATTAGTGCTACCTGTTGAATATGTACTCATTTCTCCAGTAGTAATATCTATCAAGCGAGTAGTACCTTCATTAGTAACATTAAATGATTCAATTACAGCTATAGGAAACCTTTTATAACCGGGTACGTTTACTTCATACACACAAGGCGGGTCAAGCAAACTCATACTACGTCTATTTGGTAAATTTTGATACGTTAAGTAGTATAAAAACTTCCAATTATTAACTATATCTAATTGAGTTTGAGTGTTGTAAAGATAAAATGTTACTGCAATCGTATCACCATCTTCTTTTGGTTTAAACTTCTTTATATTTTCAATACTTGCTCCTGGTGCTCGTAATGCAAATTCTAGTTCTGCAACATTTTGTATACCTTTTAATATTTCTAGAGCACCAGCTAATTGCTTGTCAAATTTTAAACTAGCTGCTTCTCCGAATGCTAATCCTGCTATAGCACCTCCAGCCCCTGCAACAGTAGTAGCTGCAGTTGTTATTCTATTCAACTCTACACTTCCCCATACCCCGCTCACATTAGTAAAGTTCTCTACATTTAAATACGGTAAATAGTATGTATTACCTGTTGGTATAGCGGGGTATAAATTTTTATACGGCGCTAAATAATCAAGATTGGTAAGGCTTGGTATTTGTTTCATAGTTGCTTCACTGAGTCCATATCCAACTACAGCCCCGGTTGTAGCAGCTACTACTTGTACACCACCATTAGTTGCTATTGTGGCAATCTTCTGTGCTACTTGACCCTGTCCACCCCCTCCACCAGCGGCGATTTGCTCAGCCAGGTTCAAAGCCCCGGTAGCTACAGATGCCCCTGTTGCTGCGCCAACACCTGCTACTACGCTCTGAGCGTATTTTGAATTGAGTGTTGCGTTTAATAAAGTTTTTATCGATTGTACTTCACCAGAAAATTGTAGATCATATTCTATTAATTCTAGTTGTGGTACGTATTTTCTTAATTGAGAGTTAGCCGGAGTTAATGTCCAAGGATAATCCCTATGTACATTAAACGACAGATTTTTTTCTAATTCTGGTGCTCCGCCCTTTAAATTAGGTGGTTGACTTGTATCATCCTGTACAGGGCCAGTAGAATTTGATTTATCGGGCATACGTATACTTAATTCATAGTACTGAGTTTATATAACAACATATCAGTATCTTTTCTCAAAGAAGCAATTCCGTCCCCGGCGTATGTTCTGATATTATACGTATTACTATATGTTTTGTTACCACCCTTATTAACAATGTTAGAAAGGCTGCCTTTATCTTCAAACGTCTTATTGTTTATAAGTTGCTTTACATCGTTATGAAATTCTTTAGTAACATTTAAGAAATCCTGATAAAAATCAGATGTTTCAGTTTGCGGCTTTGCTGCGACATTAAATGTAGGGGTATTTTGCCCTGCTGCACTAACATTAGCTGTTGATTTAGTATAGGTACCTTCTAGACCGTTTGGACTATAACCCCTTTCTCTCCATTGTTCATCCGATAACACTGGTAATCCGTTTATACTTTCAGGTACACCAGCAACAGCTTTAAGCGCGGGTGTAGCTGCTAATGCAGTATAACCACCAACACCAGCCACTCCAACACCCAGCGCTGTCGTGCCAGTTCCTACCAGGCTAGCTGTTTCAGGTACAGTTGCTATGGGTACAGCGCTCAAGACTTTATCTACAGCTGCTAATTCTTCTGCAGTTACTTCAGCTTCTGGTAATACATTAACACCTTGTATCAAACCCGGTGCTACTTTATTTAATTTATCTAAATAGGAAACCGCTTCAGTTGCTTCTAGTCCTTCTGAAGCTTCTGCCGGTGCAATAAGAAATTCTGAAGCGTCTACAGCAGTTTTAACAGTCGTAGTAGCATCCGCAGCCACCCCTGTCGCTGTTGCAGCCGTTTCTGTCGCTGTTGTAGCTGTTTCTGCTACCACCGCAGCTGTTTCTGCTACTGTTGCAGCCGTTTCAGCTGCGCCCGTAGCTAATGCGATTACTTCTGCAACCCCTGCAGCTGCTAAAATTTCAGGTAATGCTACTGATGCTAATGCAGTTATACCAGCAAGCTCTAAAACAGGTTTACCTACGTCTTCCCACCAGCCGTGAGTTTTTATATCTTCTGTAGGCTTATTTTCTGTGTGTTCAGCACCTTTACCAGTCCTTACTTCTTCGTTTCCTGGTTTAGTCTTTACTTCTGTATTGGTTGCAACTAGTACTGAAGCTATAGGAGCGGGTACACCAACAGAGTGGGTTTCCTTTATACCAGGGCTACCCACTGTTACAGGCGGCTTTACCGGTGCACTTACTGGGGACTCTATCGGTACTCTTGGAAGTCTTTGAGGACTACCGTTTTGACATTCACAAATACACTCGCAAAGTTTTTTTAATTCCTGATTTAATAAATCTTCTAAATCACTCATTACGCTATCGCTAATTTTAGCTAGCTCAACCCGGTACATTTTTTTAGATATACCTGTACTACGTTCTTCTTCTCTTATTTCACCTTCTTTTATCTGTTCATCGGTTTTACTTGTAGTATCAGGTTTGAGATTAGATTCTGGAACCACTCCAGCATTCCTTAGTGCTCCCAGTTCCATTGTATTGAGTAGCTTTGTGTACCCGCCTTTAGTAACCTGGTCTATAAAACCACCCACTAAACCAGTATCTTTTTTAACTGCATCCCATTCTTCTCTAATTCTTCTAGCTACTATATCAGCAGTTTCTTGATTGGGTTTACTTGTACTGACTCTATCCGATAATTGAGCGACAGATTTAGTAAATTCAGCTATCTTTTCTGTATTTGCTTGTAACTGTTTAGCAACAGACTGTATTGCATCTTTTACTGTCGTATCCGGTTGATTAACAGGTTGTACCATTCCTGCATTGCCACGATATGTTTCAAGAAAGCGTTGCCACGCTTCTTTGTCAGGTAGTCCTCCAGCATCGTTTTTATTAACAACGTTAGAGGTGCTTGCTGAGTTATCTGCCATAGAAATACTTAGCAATGAAGCTGAACTTTACGTTATTTACTCAAAAAGAAATCCACAGTAATATCAAATATAGCAGTTTTATCTTCTGTAATATTAACCGTTAATAGCTTATCCGTTGTTTGAGATACAAGCTTAGCATATTGCTGTACTTCAATCATTATTTCAGCTGGTAAATTTTCCAATACTGTAAACCGATCTTTTACGTTTAATTGCTCGTAGTTTACGTCAATAGTTTCATTCTCTTGTACAAGTTTAACACTCTTAATTAATTTACTAGTTTCACCTAATACCGATTGACTAATAATAGTATCAGGATTCATTTTACTTGTATCTACGTTCTCTCTTAACGTTTTTTCTAAAACATATTGATCAACAACACGGGGTACCTGTAATTCTACGATTATGTTACCTAAATTTACAGATTTGCTATCTGGTATGTCTAATGTTTTTGCATTTTCAAAACAGATATCAAAATCACTAACATACTGTACTTTGTCTTTTATTATAGCAATACTGGAACCTAATGTATTTTTACGCAACGCTAATAGAATAACCAATCTATCAAAAACATTCAATTGCGATATAATAGCCGGTTCTGTACAATTTTCTGAAATTATATTAAATGTAGCAATAATAAACCTAGTATAAAAAGGTACAATGTCAACCACACAACTATAAAACGATTGCTGCTGTTTAGTTGAAAGTGGCTTAAACCTAACCTCTTTTTTTAAAGATGGTATATAAACGTTAAAAGAACTCTTTTCTGTAATAGAGTTAAGAGAAGATATAATATTTGTAATGCTAGCCATAAATTCTACTTACTGGGGGTGTACTAAAAGCCCAATTCTGCATTAGGAGAGCTTGTAGATGGCAACATTGCACCGGAATTGTTTGTACTAGTGCTCTTTTGTTTTTCGGATTGATCTTGCATATAATACATCCAATACACTTGCATTTCTACTGGTGTTATACTATCAATGTATTCTGGAGAGAACCCAGCAAATTTTACCATATTATAAAACGCTCTAAACACATTACCAAGGTCTTCAGTGAACAAAAACTCTATCATTTTTTGTAGTACCTCGAATGTAATGTTTTTAGATAACCTCAACACAGCTTCATCTGTATGAGGATTAGCTACAACTAATAGTTCTTGCGAGTCATAATAATTTTCAGTTTGTATTATACTCTCGTATACTTTATCCGATAATGCATATGGTAAAGAGTTTACTATTTTCACTCTTTCTTCTATCGTTAAATCCTTAAATTCTACCTTGTCATTATCAATTTTAAGTGTATCTATGTAAGACGCTAAGATAATGGTTATATCTTTGTTATTTCCAGCGAAAACCTGTTCGTCTCTCATTTTATAAGAAGATATATCTACAGTAATATTATCTATAACTATTGTAGCGGATTTATTAATTGTTCTTACTTCCTTTAATAAATTATCAATTGTTACTGTATGATAAAACGTATCCTTATCTGCTGTACCCTTTAATTTTAAATCCGGACTTATACAAAAGTTTCTTAATGTTAGCAGTATAGAAAGCTTATCTTCAAAGGTTGTATCTCTATCCTTTATAAATGGACACAAATCTGCTACTATCGAATTGTATTGCTGTATAGTTTCTTTTTTATTACTATTATAAAGGCTCTTTACAAGATCTCTGTATTGTTTATAATTGAGTTCATAAACAGATACATCCTGTTTAAAGCTAGGAAGATATGCATTTAACGTGAAAGGCATTACAATAGACTTATAACAGTCTGTGTATTACTCTACAAATGCTGGATACTCGATTGCGTAAGTTGAATACACCCAACTAGTTTTCGAAGTTCTTGTTTGTACATTTGCACCGGTTGCACCGTATTTGGATGTATAACCTTCTACACTAACTGGTGCTGCATCAAAAAAAGTTATTCTTTTTCTTATACTATAATCTTCGTCTGAGTATGCTCTCTTATTAAGATAGTTTATCGAAACATTAGTTTTAAAGTTTTGCCACGAAGTTGGTTCTCTAGCAAATAAACCGAATTGAGAGGTAGCTATACTCCAAGGTCTCATTACTGAATCCACAAAAGACATATTAGTTTCAATAAAGCTTATATCTAAATTAGCTGCATCAGCACGTCCTTTAAGTATAGGGGCTGATAACAAACCACCAAACAGGTTGTTTACCTGAGCCATACCCACTCTAGCGGTTGAAGAACTTTCTCCGGGTACAGTCACACTGTTTGCAAAAAATATACCCGCTTTAGTTAAGCTGTTCGGCAAATCATTCCAAAAATCACTATTAAGTACCCCTACGAAAGGTTTAGAAGGTGATATAATTTCCTCTACATTACCTAATTTATCTAATATACCTGAATTTGGTTCAAATAAATTTTCTATAGTTACAGCAAAATTAGCTTCAATAGGAATACTATATTCCCTACTATTTATTAACGGAAGAAAATTAGGTATATCAAGAGTCATTATCTACCTCTAATAGCATTAGAAGCCCCGCGTGCAGCAGTTGCTAAGCCCCTTACCGCGTTAACACCTTGAGTGACAGTTTTAATACCGCTAGTGAGGTCTTGTATTGCTCCTAAAAACCCACCTGGATTACTATTTACATCAGTAGCTTTACTTGTATAAGGTGAAACTCTATAATATGCAAATGTTACACTAAACTCTTGCGGTTTACCTGTACCCTCTTTAGTGTATTTTATATCACTAACTTCTTTTATAGTTACCCCTTCTAACTGACATCCATATACAGGGTTTAACATATCATCTAATACACTTATTTGTATTAAATTTGAACCTAAAGTATTAGGAAACATTGGTGTTCCTGGTGTGTCTGTAGCTTCTGCTCTATCATAGAACCAATCTCTAAACTCTAGAGCCTGGTCAGCCCAAAAAGAAATCTGATAGTTGTCTTTATTACCAAAATCTGAAATACCTGTACTAACCGGTACTTTAACCGTGTTGTATGTTATGGTGTTAATTTCTACTTTACGAGAAGGTAGACTTACTGTTTTTACATAATTTAAGTAATCGGACGGTAAGGATTCTCCGTTAATAAAAATACTTTCTACTCTTATTTGAAAATCCCTACTAAAGCCTCTTGAAGAAGCTGTTGTGTAAAAATCTTGTAAGGTCTGAGACATATGTATACTTAGTAAGAGATATCTTATCTACCGCGTACAGCTCTACCTAAACTTTTTATTGCAGTTGCAGCCGTCTGTACACCTTTTAATCCTTGTGTAACAGTATTAATTGTTTTAAGTATATCTTTAAGTGGATTATTATCTTGTTTAGCGCCTTTAGAAAACTTTATATTATTAGGTAAAGGCCCGCGGTTTATGCTGTCAGCAATTCTAGCTCCAAGAAAATTATTATCAACATATTCATCAAAGCTTACGAATTTGAACTGTACATTAAATTCAAGTATTTTACCTGTACCGCTTTTATCGTATTTTAAATCACTTACACCTATACAGCTAAAACCGTTATCGGTCTTAAACTTATACGATTTTATATATGCACCCGCACCGTCTAATAAATTTAATACTAAAATATCACCCGGGTTTGATTTAGTTGAAGCTTTAAACAAACGGTATATTTCTTGAGATTCATCACAAGAAAACGTTAATGTTAAAATAGATTCTCCTGCAGGAGTCTGTATATTGTTTGAAAACGGCACTCTACCACCACCCACCTCGAGAAAAGTGGTATACGTTTTTAAACCTGGTATTGCAACAGATTTAAAATATGAATTAAACCACGCATCTTTTTGTTTTGAAAAATTACCACCCAAATTTAGCCCCCCTATACATATTTGATAGTCTTTACTAAACCCGTGCTGAGATGTATCTAAATAAAACTCTGTTAATGTGCTCATAATTTATTGTGATTTAGATCTACTACCCTTTTTAAAATATTGATACGCTAAAGTAACAGTGAATTTTATTAAATTTTTTTGAGATGTGTCAAAATCTAACCCGTTTAATAACACCGGAAAACAACCATAAAGTGTATATGTAGATACGCTACTAGGTTCTGTCTGGTCAGCTTTGTTCAAAGCGTTTATTATTTTATCTCTCAAATCAGACGGTAGACGAATGTCAGTGGTGTAAGAAACTATTACATCACTATCAATTTCATTATTTTTTTCTATATTATCTATTTCATCAGGGGTTATTAACGGCTTACCACTATTTTTAAAATCATTTACAAAGCCTTTTAGTACATTTATTGTAGCCTTAGTAGCAGTACCTGTACCGTAAGATAATTCTATATCATATAGTTGATTTCCATTAGACCGTTGAGTATTAAAATTATAAAAACTATCTTGCCATAATTCGTAAAAATTTCTTATCAAGCCTTTTTGATCACTTAAAAATGTTAACGCCCAGTTTAAATTATCCGGAAACACGGTATTCATAGGAACATTAAAGTCAAATGCTCCGTAAGATACAGTAGCGTTATTAAGTTTTTTACCGGGTAATTTAGTTGCAAGAACACTAGTAGATTCAAAACCAGGTACCGCACCACCACCGGTTTTATATATTCCCTTAACTTGAAATTGATAAGTCCAAGCAATTCCACCCAATCTTTGATACGTTTTTAATAGATCATTAGATGTAGTATATCCCAGGCTAGACTGTTGTCCTGTTTCGGCCATATTAATACTTAATATACGTACACTAAAAACCCGGCAATATGAGCCGGGTTAATAGGATTAAACTTTAATATATCTTATTCGTGTCTCCAGTAGTGGTAAGCTAGCTGGGCAGTGAACGTTAATGGTGCACCAGTACCTGCTACATTGTAATCAACAGTACCTAATTTTTGAATATAAGCTCCAAAAAGTTTATAAGTGTTGAGAACATTTAGTTTATCATCTACAAGATTTAACTGAATAATTGATTCAGGACCTCTTACTGAAAGATTACCTGTGCTTGTTGCATCATCAAATACTCCGTTAATTTGCCAGTCTTCTAATTTCTTGCGAATAATACCGCCTTTATCATTACGGAAAGTAACATTCCAACCATTGCTACCTGGATACTTTACAGTACCAGGGAAGTTGAAATCTAATCCCATATACGTAGCAGTTTGATTGCTAATATCTCTTGAGGGTAGTTGTGTTGTGGTAATATAAACGAAATCATCTTCGTTTAATGTATCATTACCTAAAGATACAACACGTAGCATATAATCTCTTGCGAAATCTCTTGCTTGTGCTACTCGAAAGAAGTCTTGTATTGTTTGTGACATATTAAATACTTATGTTAAGGTTATTGTAGTAACTCCTGGAAGTTCTGACTTGTACGAGTTGCGTAGAAGTTTACTAAGATAAACTCTGCTGTACGAACTGGCTTAATATAGATATCTACAACAAGCGAGTTATCATCAATAACATCAGGTGTATTGTTAGTATCATTACATACAATTAAGTAGTCGTAAATGCCTTGAGTGTTCTTAGCTAAGTCAAATACAGGGCTAATTGTATTAACCAAACGGTTACGAGTAAACGTTGTATTTGGTTCGAATACGAAATACTTTGTTGTAGCAAGTACTGACTTTTCTAGATATAAGAATAGACGACGTACATTAACACGGTCAAAAGCGCTAGGAGTCTTTAGCATTGTCTTTTGACCCATAATTACAAATCCTTCATTAGGGAAGTTAACTACAGGGTTAATAGACACTTTGTAAAGTAAGTCGCGTTGTTTCTGCTGTGGGTTGATTGCTAAATCGCTAATACCGGTTACAACACCGCGGTTTAGACCGGCAGGTGCACCCCAAGGATAAGCTACAGCATCGTTAGTTGAATAAATTGCTGCAGCAAATGCTGAGAATGGTAACCAAGCTGGTTTACCAGTATATTGATCAACTGTTCTACCCCAGTTACCGTATGCTGCCATATAGCTTGAGTTATAAATGTTATAACTATTGCGTAGCGGCCAGTAAACATTGAGTGAGAAGTTCTTTGACTTATCATCTAATACTTTAAAGTTTTCACCCTGTACGAGTATTTGACGTAAAGGATCTGAAATGAATACGCAATCTTTACGACGGAATTGTGCAAAGTCTACAAACTTGTTTGTAATCGTTCTCCAGCTATCTACTGCGTCACCTGCAAATGGAGAGTAATTACCAGAAGTGTCAGTTAAGTTAGTGTTAATCGTTGTTTGTAGGGTAGACGAGTACAATGTATCATCATATAAACCAGTTACAGCTGCAACAGTTGTAAGACCAGCATCAACAACAATATCTAAATCGTAAACTTCAGCATTTTCAGCAACGTTAAGAATATAATCAAGTTTAGTAGCAACTGAACCAATAAGTTTTGTATTATAGTTTATACTATCTAAGGAAGGAGCATATGCACCAACTGCATAAAGATAATTTGCAGCACCATAACCGTTAGTAGTAGTGCGTAACACTTTTGTTTTCTTTAATGCTGTACCATCATCTTTTAACCAGCCAGTAGCAGTAGAAATATTTGGATTTACATATACGCTAACATTTGCTGATGCATTATTAATAATGTTACTAATAAAGTTTGTAATAGGTGCACCACCATTTGGATCTTGCAATGTACGGTTAGCATATAATGAACCGGTATAACCTTCCTGTAAGCTATATGTTAAAGCTGTACTGTTATTAGCAAACGGTGTTGTTCTAACTTTTACAACACTTAATACTGCTTCGTCTTCATAACCGCTACCAGGAGAAATGTTAAACGTTGGTACGTTTTCAATTGCAAATGATACTGAATCAATGTTACTATTTGCTGCAGAACTTACGCTAAATGTAAGGGTAGAAGCAGGCACTTGAGTAGCTGGAGCGTTACCGTAAACAGAAGCACCGTTAATAGAATAAATGCTTAATGCAGAATCGTAATTTGTTGTTGGTCCGAAACTTGTTGAATCAGTTACGTTAATATAAAAACCTTCAAATTTTTCGTTGATAGTTGTTTTGGCTTCATTTAATACAATAATACCGAATCTACCAATATCACTTATTGAAGAGTAACCTGGTGCACTACCAGCACCTGCACCGGTTGACGACCAGGTAATATTGTTTTGTTTTACTGCATTATAATCAGATTCATTTAATGAAATTAAAATAGGAGCTGTAATCCAGTACTCAGTAGCAGCACTAAGAGCTATTGCTGTTGAACCTGCTGAAGTAGCTAAAGCAAACGTATTGTTAGAAGAACCGGTATTAACAGGAACTACTGGATAAAGTAAAGCTGTATAGCTATTATTACCATTAAATCCGTCACCTGCACCTACACCGTATGGTAAACGAGCAACATTTACCTGTGTATTGGTACCAGCTTGAAAAATCTGGTTAACTGAATAATAAAAATAACGTTCAGCTGCATTAGTAGGTGTACCGTATATTGTCTGAAATTCAGCGAGTGTTGAAACGTTAACAATTTCCGCTGTTGGACCTTGAGGCGCAAAACCTGTAACTAGTACACTTGTACCGTTTGGTGCTACTGCTCTTGTGCTAAGGTCGATTTCGCGGATTTGAACGCCTGGGGAATTAATGTCGCGTTTGGTAGTTGCCATAGTAGTATTATACTATTATTTAGGCATTTCCGGAACGAAACCCTTAATTATTAAAGTAATTCTGCGACGAGCTGACTAAACGTAAACGTAAACGAAGACTCCATTTGTTCTGCATCCCTGTAACTGTACGATATTCCCGCCAACCCAGTTATAAAAGCTTTTGAGTAATTCCATTGGATTTTTTTGTTATTATACTCATCAAGTCCGTATACTGTTATGTCAGCCTGGTATGGTTGTAAATTACTGGTACTTGTATACAATACTTTATCTAAAGAGGTTTTTGTTGCCGGTGTTAAATTATCCGAATCCATTATACTCTTTTCCGGATCGTTAATAAAACTTAACCACTTCCACAATACCCACCAATTGTTAAATCCGTTATCTACTGTAAAATTTACCGTAATAGCAGCCCAGTCATCTTTTTTCCCTGTTGTAAGATTTAAAAATTGACCACCGTAAGGTAGGTTTACTGGTTGTATACCACTTTGCGGTACAACAGTACCGTATATAGAATACTGCAAAGCATCTAAATTTAATGTTTCAGTGGTTCTAACTAATTGACCGGCTTTATTAAGTTTCTTAAGAGCATCAGGTAAATTTAATACCAAGATAAATTTATCTTTCCTACTCTTGTTAAGAATAGACTGCTGTAGTGTTGGATCAGCCATTTTTATTCAAACCGTTTAAGAGCTTTATTAAATGTAATATTAAATGATTCTTGTTGGAACGGTAAATTCGTTTGACCGATTTGATCTTGATTTGCTGGTGGTGTTGCTGTACTATTAAAACTATCCGGCCCCGCAGATTTATAAGCAAATATACCAGCTTTCGGTTCATTTGTTCCTTTACCATTAGACTCTACCCCTTTAACATAGCCTATAGAAATAGTTTGTTGATGCCTTGCAACATCCTTCGCTGTAATACCTGTTCGCTTTATTTCATCTTGCGCTGTCAATATCTCGATTGTGTTATTACTATGTACTAAAAAAGTAATTTCTTTTCTAAGTGTATTAACTATTTTTTGATTACCCGTACCCTTCCAGTCTTTTAATTTTTTTAAAAATTCGGTTGTAACGTCAGTGTTCGCCGGATTATAGTTTTCTATTGCATTAATATCTAATGGAAGCATTTTTTCTGCATACCCAGCAAGTTTTATACCATTATCGTTTATAAATTTTATAGCGTCATCTAAAGGTAATGCTGCATACAATTGTTTAGCCGTTTGTGCTGTCTCGTAAGATGTCGCTGTAGCAAATGCAACCCATAACTTTTTTTCAGCTGAGTAAATTATTTTTACTGTCTCATTTTCTGTTTGAGTTTGAGACTTTAAAACTAAAGCTTCTGTTTCGTTTAATTTAACTAAATACTCTTTTATTTTATTTTTAGCATCTGCTGGTAAAACGTTATCTCCAGCTCTTAAAAGATATTCTACAGTTATTACTGGTCGATCATCTAATACCCCATCAACCGTGACACGGTTGGTGGCATCAACCGTCGGTTGAGCTTTATTAATATAGCTTATTAAAAGTCTTGTAGATGGTACATATATTTCAACACCCTTTTGTTCGGTAGAAGGCTTACCCCCGCCTAACCGTCTAGCAAAGTCTATCATTGCACCAGGTGCATTTTTTGCAATTCTTGACCCTTGTTTTTTAGCAAAATCACCCCAATACGCTCCAGCTGAAGATTGCGTAGAGGTAGGTACTGGTGTAGGAGTCGGTGTAGGTGTTGGATCTAGTTGAGTTGGCATTGTTATTACTTAGTTAAAAAATACGCTTTAAACACTGGATCATACATTAACGATATGCCACTAGTACTTAAACCACGTGGTTTCTCTTTTACTTTATCGAAATTAATATCATAGAAACGAGCTATTGTAGCAGCTAAAGTTGGATTTATCGGTACTTTACCCTGTTTCTGTTTCTTAAGGTTTTCTATTTGAGAGAAAGGCGTTTCTCTATCCGTATGCATTTTTGCTACCACTCCAACAGTCTTAGCATTAGGATTCATTAATCTTCTTACCCCAGCTAATGGAGCCTGGTGTCTTGGACCACGTGGCTTTCTCTCACCGGTCATTCCTGGTATACCAAAAAAGCTTTTAAAGTTTTCTTGACTTAATGAAAGTTCTTTATCGGTTTTAGCTATTACACCTTTAATTAGATTGTCTATCTCGCCTGTACGTCTTAGTTCTTTAAATGCTAAATTTTCAATAGAGAATTCTCCAGACTTTTCCAACCCGGCTTGTCTCATTTTAAGTATTTTGTCTTTTACATTTTCAGCACACTCTACATCGCATTTATCACTTAATGCGTGTTTAATAAGCTCTTTCATTGAATCGACCTTTTTGAGTAATGCTTTTTTATCTACTGCACCAGCCTTAACTGGTTTAACTAACCAATCGTCGTGCTTTATAGAATATACCCCGGTAGAGTGATGAGGTTCAGATACATCTTGTATATAAGCTTCAACATCATACCCTTTTACTTTAACGTTGTGGGAGCTATTCCAAACAGTCTTTTTAGCTTTGAAATAATCTTTAAGCAAATCTTTCTCTATATTATAATCATTGTAATCTGTTAATATGTGTAGATCAATATCACTATATTCTGTATAGTTAAAATTAGCTAACGAACCAGTTAAGGTAATATCTTCTACATCAATGGTAACTTCTACAAACTCTAAAAACGCTTGCGCTACTTCTAGTAATTTTTCTCTTATTTCAGGCTTAAGTTTACCATTCTGCCACAATACCGGATTTAACGAATCGTGGTATTCAAAGGTAAGCTTATTTGCAGAAGGTAACATATTATGTAAATATTTACATCAATCCGAGCAATAACAATGCCCAAACCTAAAAAGGATCAAACTACATTTTATTTGGGTAATAAAAACCTACCCACACCAGAGACAAACTTTGAGTGGACTGCGACTATGGTAGAAAACCTAGAGCGTGCACGCAAATCCGTATTACACTTTTCTCGCTTTTTTTATATTGTTAATCTAGACGAAGGTAAACAACCAATCAAGCTTTATCCGTATCAAAAACGTATTCTTAAAGCACTAGTAGAAAATAGATTTAACGTTGTGTTAGCAAGCCGTCAAATTGGTAAAACGAGCATCCTAACT
>Ga0164297_10001954_pt1 | contig 20995 bp, 19 predicted proteins | sample GEODES058metaG_FD_113539 | JGI IMG/M metagenome (GOLD analysis project Ga0164297, IMG submission 113539) | Dystrophic lake water microbial communities from Trout Bog Lake, Wisconsin, USA - GEODES058 metaG | ecosystem: Environmental > Aquatic > Freshwater > Lake | place: USA: Trout Bog Lake... | reverse complement strand
CGCGCTTGATAAGCTGCTGGGCGCGCTGGTGCGACGGGGCGAGGATCTGTCCCGCGGGTACGTGCTCATCACCAGTCGAGCGAGTTACGAGATTGTTCAGAAAGCCGCGACCCTAGGTGTCGCCGCAGTGGTTGCGGTCTCCGCGCCCACGGCCTTCGCGATACGTTCAGCGAAGGAGATGGGGGTGACGCTGGTCGGTTTTGCCCGTCCCGGCAGACACGTGGTCTATGCCCACGGGGAGCGGCTGATTCCGTGAGTGGGGTGCTCGAGCCGCCGAAGAACTCCGTCAGCCGGCGGGGGGAACGCGGGTTGCCGCCTCAGGGAAACCCGACCCAACGCTGGTTCTTGATGTCGAACAGCTTGCATTCACGCATGGTGCGCCAGTAGGTCTTGAACGACAGGTCGATGACCTTGATGTCCGGCACCATCCGCGCAAGCGCGGCTTGTGCCGCCTTGAGTCTATACAGCGGAATGCGCGCATCGAGATGGTGTGCGCCGTGCTCCATGATGTTGTGAAGGAGTACATTCCAGATGGGCTTTACGCGGTAGCGAACGGTGCCATGAAGAATGCCTTGCGCCTTCATCCAGGTCGCCTTGTCCGCGTACCAGATGGTGTCCGGATGGGTGTGGTGGACGTAGATGACGAAGCCGACCGTCCAGTTCCAGCCGAGAATCGGCACCACAAAACCGAATAACACTGCCGTGCTGATCGCCGTCACGGTGTGTGGGGACAGCGCGATGAGTAGTGTTACCCACACGACTGCGAAGCCGGTCACCAGGGTCGAGTCCCAGAAGTACTCTGCGCGGTGTCCCGGTGCATCCTGACGCCCCGGGTAGTAGAGCTTTTTCCACCAGATCTCGATCAGATAGTAGGGCAAGGGTCCGATCGCGCTGCGATAGACACGTTCCAGCCACTGACGACCCGGCGACAGCGCCGCGAATTCCGCGGGATCCAGCGGTTGCCAGACGAAATCACGGCCCTTCAGGTTATTGAAGCCGTGATGCACCACATTGTGGCCGACTCGCCAGAGCGCGAAAGGCGTGAGCGATGGCATGAAGGCAATGCGCCCGATCAGCTTGTTGAGCCACGCGTGATCGGTCAGGCTCATGTGGCAGGCATCATGGCCGATGATGAACAGCCTGACGATCGCGATCGTGACCACCACGGTGCCGAGTAGGATCGCAAGCCAAGAGCCGCCGCGAAGTACCAGCCCGTTGCCCGCCACGAACAGCGCGATATCCGCGCACAGCAGCGTCACGGCCAGCAACGTCGACCGGTTGCAGTAGGCCGTCAGGGCATCACGCAGGGCGGCGATGCTCGGTGCACCGTTGCTGGCGATGTTGGTTTCGGCGACGGAATCCATCTTTGGGGCTGAAGACATGGGGCGGAGACTCGGTTCCTGCGTGCGGTGATGCCGCGCTATTATCGCTGGTGTGACGTGTCGTTGCACGCTTGATGTCGACTATCCCGATCTGAACTTGGAGGTGAGTGATGTACACGCTTTTGGGGGCTCCCGGCGCGGCCAGTTGGGTGGTGCACTGGTTGCTGATCGAGTTGCAGGTGCCGCATGAGTTTCGTCACGTGGATCTGGCCGCCAAGGCGCACAAGACGCCCGAGTTCCTCAAGCTCAATCCGAGTGGTGTGGTACCGGTATTGCTGATCGACGGGGAGCCGATGTGCGAGGCTGCGGCGATCGCGCTGTTGCTGGCGGAGCGCCATCCCGAGGGCGAGCTCGCTCCTCCGGTGGGATCCGTCGGGCGTGTGCCGTATCTGCAATGGATGCTGTATTTCGCGAACACGCTCCAGCCGGCGTTTCGGGCCTGGTTCTACCCTCATGAAGCCGCGGGCTCGGCATCCGAGGCCGCGGTGGCCACGGCGGCCAGGTCTCGTATCGAGGCCGCGTGGCAGTATCTGGATGATCATCTGAGCGCTCGTGGACCGTACCTTGCCGGATCAGCACCCTCGGCGACGGACTTTCATGGCGTGATGCTCGCTCGCTGGTCCAGGACGATGCCGAAGCCCGCTACCCACTGGCCCGCGGTCGCGGCGTGGGTTGCGAGGATGAAAGCGCGCCCCTCGTTCAAGCTTGTGAACGACAGCGAGGGGCTGACGGACTGGACCTGAGCGACGATGACCCGCGCGGGATTTTCGCGCGGGCGGAATGCGTCATCAGGGTCCAGGTTGCCGGGGTCTAGCTCGCCGACGAGGCTTTCCGTCGGAACAGTGCATAGGCGACGAGAGCGACCGCGATCGACACCGTGCTCGCCCAAAACTCGTCTTGGTGTGCGGGTGAGCAGGCCATCGCGACCATCACCAAGAGCATGCCGGCGATCGCTACGTAGCTAAGCCATGGGAACCACCACATCGGCAGCGCAGGGCGGGGGGAGCCGGCACGTTCTCTGGCCTTTCGCGAGATCACCTGTGACACCGCGATCATCAGATAGATGAACAGTATCAGTGCGCCCGAAGCATTCACCAGAAAAGCGAACACGCCGTTCGGTGAAATGACGTTGGCGATCACGCCGGCAAAACCACCGGCACTGGCGAGCAACACCGAGCGGGCCGGGACATGTCGAGCGTTGGTGCGTACCAGCCAGCGGGGAGCGTCACCCTTTTCCGCCAGCACGAACAGGACCCGCGAGGCCACGTAGAAGGATGAGTTGAGACAGGACAGAACAGCCGTCAGAACGATGGCGCTCATGATGGTGTCTGCGCCCGGGATATGCAGCGCCGACAGAGCCACCGTGAACGGTGATTCCGGTGGAACGATGCTGGTCCAGGGCACGACGCTGACAATCAGAAATATCGAACCCAGATAGAAGAACAGGATGCGGGCGATGATGGAGGAGGTCATGTTTGCGACGGCGCGCGCCGGTTCTTCGGACTCCGCCGCAGCGATGGTGACGACTTCGGCGCCCATCATCGAGAAGACCACCGTGATGACCGTGGTGAGCACCGCCATCGCGCCGTGCGGGGCGAATCCCCCGAAATCGACCAGATTGTGAAAGGTGGGACCGGTCGGTGATCGGAAACCGAGGGCGTAGGAAGCGGTGGCGATCAGAAAAACGATGATCGCGGAAACCTTGACCGAGGAGAACCAGAACTCGAATTCGCCATAGGCACGTGCCGACATCAGGTTGACGCAGGTCATCAGCGCCATGAGCGCGGCGCCCATTTCCCAATCCGGCAGCGGGATCCAGCGATCGAGGATCTTGGCCCCCGCGATGGCCTCCACCGGGATCACGATCACCCAGAAGTACCAGTACAGCCAACCGATCGAGAATCCTGCCCAGTTACCGAGGCTGGCGCGGGTGAATTCCGTGAAGGAGCGCACCATGGGCATTTCCACGGCCATCTCACCGAGCATGCGCATGATCAAGAGGATTAGTCCGCCGGTAATGGCGTAGCTGATGACCGCCGCCGGCCCTGCCGCGGCGATGGCGACGCTGCTGCCGACGAAAAGTCCCGCGCCGATGATGCCGCCGATGGTGATCATCGAGATATGACGTGGGCGCAACGAGCGGCTGAGGCTCTGGCTTCCGGTGGTGTCGGTCATTCGGCAGGCTCCCCTGGGGCGGATTGTTCTCGTTGCTGCGATGTCCCGGGCCATAGCGCGGCCGCCACGGGCTCGTCGGCTAGTCTACCCGAGTCGTCGGTGGGGGTGGTGGCGCGGTGCCGCACGCGGGTCTTTAGGTAATCCGCGCAGTTTCCTAGGTCTAAGCCGCGATCCTGTGCCGTTGGCCGTCGGGGTAGTCTCTCCGGTAGTGTTTTCACGGGGGATACCGATGTTTGACGCCTCACATATCATGGTTGCGATTGCCGACCCTACCGCGCCCAAAACCGCGGCGCTGAAGCGGGCACTCGAGATCGCGCAACAAACAGGTGCTCGGGTCACGTTGTTCACGAGTCTCTACAGTCCTTATCTCGCGAGCGAGCAGTTCTACACACCGGCCGAGCTCGAGCGAGACATTCAGGCAGCGGTACTGGCGCGCAAAGCGGCTTTGGATGTCCTCGCCAAGGAATTTGTGGATGCCGGCGTGTCGATCCACGTTCGTTGTCGCTGGGACTATCCGCCGCATGAAAGCATCGTCCGTGAGGTGCTACGAGAAAAAGTCGACCTGTTGATCGCCGATAGTCATCGACATGGCTTCGCAGCGCGGATGGTCTTGAGCAATACCGATTGGCAGTTAATTCGCCTATGTCCGTGTCCGTTGCTGCTGACGAAGCAAGACCGGGCTTACGAAAACATCCGGGTACTGACGTGCGTGGATCCGCTGCATGAGCATGCAAAGCCGGCAGCCCTTGACGAGGCCTTGATCACCACCGGCCAATCGCTGGCGAATACCTTTAATGGTCAGTTGCATGTGGCGCATTTCTACATGGTTGCGGATCCGATGCCGACCGGCTTCATGGTCGAGCCCTTGCCGCTACCTGCCGATATCGTCGCCCGGCATGTACGCGAAGTGAAGCATGCCTTCGAGGCGCTCGTGCAACGCTTCAAGCTTGCCCGCAAGCAGACTCATGTCCGAGCGGGTGTGCCGGTAAGTGAGCTGCCTGACCTTGCGAAGGAGCTTGACGTCCAGGTGGTGGTGATGGGTGCCGTGTCTCGTACCGGCCTGCAGCGCCTGTTCATAGGCTCGACGGCCGAACGGGTGATCGATGAACTCTCGTGTGATGTGCTGATCGTCAAGCCGGTGGGCTTCAAGACCACTGTTTCCGAAACGCCGCTCACTCGGCCGATGGTCTTGCCGCCTCTGTAGCTTCTCGGGAGTGCCCGAAGTAGAGCCGTCTTTGGGCCTGCGCTACGCCGAGAAGGCTTGCGGTGGCGCGAGGCTTGGCAGGTTCACTCGAGTTCATCGATATCGAATCCGTCGTCGAGCGGATTTTCAAGTTTCTCGATGTCGCTCGCCGAGTTGCCCCCGGCCCCGTCGTCGTTGTCGCGTTCTTCGAGCGGTTCCATCCACTCCTCCGGTGGCGCGGCCTCCTGAAATTCGCCTGTGCGCCACGTGTCGGCCTCAAGTTCGTCGACATCGCCGTCGGCGTCTTGTATCTCGATGGCACCGCTGTCGTCATCGACGGCGACCACTTGAAACAGCGTTCCCTTGCTCTCCTGGCGGTACCACTGTCCGATTTCAGGCGGTGTGCGTGATGTCATGATCGCGTGCTCCAAAGAAGCTGCTGATGGGTCTCATGCTAGGCCTGCGAGGGTGCCGCGCCGTCGTGGTAAATGCCGATACGCTCCGAGGGTGCGGCGGGGGGCGGCTGTGAGCTGGTCAGGATCAAATCCGGTTGACTATAAAAATCAACGATATATAGTTTTTGTATATAAAATTAAACATCAGGGTGGATGCCAATGAGCACGATGGATGTAGGCGCTCAGCTTCGCGAGATCCGAATCAGTCGTCGTTTGTCGCAGCGTGAGCTCGCCAAGCGCGCCGGCGTCACCAATGGAATGATTTCGCTGATTGAGCAGAATAGAGTCAGTCCATCGATCAGCTCGCTCGGCAAGGTGCTCGCCGGCATCCCGATGAGCCTGTCTGAGTTCTTCGCGCGTGAGGGTCGCAGCGAGCCATCGGTGTTTTACCTCGAGGGGCCGCTTCGCGAGGCCGCGCGTGGTCGCATCGAGACGCGCGCGGTGGCGGGAGAGCGTGCCGCGCCTACCGTAACGCTGTGTTATCAACAGTTCGCGCCGGAGGCTGATACGGGTCCCGAGCCGGTGGTGAGTGTCACCGAACGCATCGGCGTGATTGCACGTGGCGAGGTCGAGATCAGTGCGGCGGGTGAGACGCGCACGCTGCGTGTCGGTGACGCGTTTTGCTTTCCGGCGGGATTGGCCTACCGGATCAGAAATCGCGGCGCCGAGCATTGTGAGATCATAAGTGGTGCCGGCGTGCAGCCGGCAGCGCGTTGCCCGTGACGTCGCCGGTCGCCTCTGAGCGGGCGCCAAGATGCACGTCTACTCTGTGGAGTGAATGACTATGGCCTGCGTAAACGTTGCGGTTGTCCAGATGGCGATGTCGTCAGATCGTCGTGACAACTTGGCGACGGCGGAGCGCTTGGTGCGAGAGGCCGCTTCGCGTGGTGGACAAATCATCGTGTTGCCGGAGCTTTTCGAGACACCGTATTTTTGCAAGGAGCATGACTACGCGTGGTTGGATCTGGCCTGTCCCGTGGAGCAGAATCCTGCGGTCAAGCGATTGTCGATCGTGGCGCGGGAGCTTGGTGTCGTCCTGCCTGTGTCGGTGTTCGAGCACGCCGGAAATCTCTGTTTCAATACGGTCGTGATGATCGACGCTGACGGCGAAAAGCTCGGGATTTATAGAAAAAGCCATATTCCTGAGAGTCCCGGGTATCACGAGAAGTTTTATTTCGCACCGGGAGATACGGGTTTCAAGGTGTGGTCGACGCGTCATGGGCGAGTGGGCGTCGGCATCTGTTGGGATCAATGGTTCCCTGAAGCTGCACGCAGCATGGCCTTGGCAGGCGCCGAGTTGCTGGTGTACCCCACGGCCATCGGTTCAGAGCCGCAGGATCCGAAGCTCGACTCGCGCGATCAGTGGTGGCGGGTCATGCAGGGTCATGCGGCGGCCAATGTGCTCCCGGTGGCGGCAGCGAATCGCTTTGGTGTCGAGGTGTCCGACGCCAACGCGCTGACCTTCTACGGGTCGTCGTTCGTCACCGATCATACCGGTGCATTCCTCCAGGCGGCGGAGCGTGCGGGTGAATCGGTGCTCGTGCAGTCGCTGAATTTCGCTGAGATCGCGACATGCCGGCGCAACTGGGGTGTTTTCCGTGATCGACGGCCGGATCTCTATAGCGCGCTCAGCGCTCTCGACCGCCCTTCGTGGGGGAATGCGGATTGATTGACCCGCTGGTCGGTCGTCGTGATTTCGCATTCGTCGATCTGGAAACCACCGGCGGCAATGCCTCGCGCCATCGAATCATCGAGATCGGCGTGGTCCAGTGGGATCAGGACGGTGCGGTCCATGAGTGGTCCACGCTCGTCAATCCCGGCGTGCATATTCCAGCGGGGATAGAGGCGTTTACCGGCATCACGAACGAGATGGTGGCCGATGCCCCCTCGTTCGAAGCGGTCCACCGAGAGTTGTTGTCTCGACTGGCCGGCCGCGTGTTCGTGGCCCACAACGCGCGTTTTGACTATGGATTCGTGCGCGCTGAGTTGCTGCGGCTCGATATACGGTTTACCGCCAAAGTGCTGTGTACCGTCAAGCTGTCGAGACGATTGTTTCCCGAGCATCCCAAGCACAATCTGGACGCCGTCATGGCGCGTCATGGCGTGGCCTGTGCCGCCCGGCATCGGGCGCTTGGCGATGCGAAGGTGCTGCATGATTTGATGGGGATATGGCAAAGACGGTTCGATGGCGCTCGATTGAGCGATGTGATCGAGGAGATTCTCAAGGAAACCATCCTGCCGTCGCAGTTGCCGTCAACGCTCGCTGATGATCTGCCGGAGAGCCCGGGCATCTACCGGTTTCATGGAGAATCCGACGCACTGCTCTACGTAGGAAAGAGCCGAAATATCCGGCAGCGTGTCCTCGAGCATTTTGCTGCCTCTCATCGCTCCAGTGCGGAAGAGCGGCTGGCGAGGCTGGTTCGTCGCGTCAGCTGGACCGAGACCGCCGGCGAGTTGGGCGCACTGCTTCTTGAATGTCAGGCGATCAAGACCGAGCAACCGATCCACAATCGACGACTGCGTCAGACCGAACCGGCTTGGACGGTGCTGCTCGAGACGTCAGGATCGTCGCCCGCGCGGCTCGGTATCCATGACATCGACGCCTTGTCCGATGAGCAAAGGCGTGAAGCTTACGGGTTGTACAAGGATCGGCGCACCGCACAGCACGCGATGGAGGAGATTGCCCGTGCGCACGGACTCTGCGCTCGGGTGTTGGGTCTTGAGCGGGGGGCTGGCGCAGTCGGTCAGGCCGGCTCGTGTTTCGCCTACCAGTTAAAACGGTGTCGGGGCGCCTGTGTGGGTAATGAGGCTCCATTGCTACATGACACCCGCGTCCGTCTGGCACTCGCGGGTGTCCGGTTGCGAGAATGGCCGTATCCCGGGCGTGTCGTCGTGGTGGAAAGCGATTGGCGTGGTGAGCAGAATTGTCATGTACTCGATCAGTGGCGGTACTTGGGCACCGTCCGTGAGTGGGAAGAGGCGGAATCCTTCCGTGGCGGTGACATTCGCTTTGATGCCGACATCTATCGTATTCTGAAGCGCTTTTTTGCAGCACCGGGTTCCGCCCGTATCATCGAGGTGTCCCGTGCCTGATTTCGTTGCGACCACCCCACTGGGTACCGCGGATCTGCTGTGTCAGGAGTTGGCGGCCCAGGGCATCGTCGAGGTGCGTGAGCGCAGTTGGGGCGCAACCTGGAGCGGCTCGTTGGAGAGTGGCTATCGGGCGTGCCTATGGTCGCGCGTTGCGAGTCGCGTGTTTCTCAAGCTGCACGCGGCGCCCGCGCCCTCGCCCGAAGCGCTTTATGACGCCGCGATGCAGATCGACTGGAGCCAGCATCTGAAGCCGGGTGCTACGCTCGCGGTGGATTTTGATTCGGCGCGTTCGGCGATCACTCACACCCGTTATGGCGCCCTCAAGGTAAAGGATGCGATCGTCGACCAGCTGCGCGACCGCAGAGGCGCCCGTCCCGACGTCGACACGGCGCGACCGTCGGTACGTGTCAACGTGCGCGTGGTGAATGACGAGGCGGTATTCGCGATCGATCTCGCTGGCGAGAGCCTTCACCGACGCGGCTGGCGTGGCGCCGGTGTGGCGGCGCCGCTGAAGGAGAACCTCGCGGCGGCCTTGCTGCTTCGGGCGGGCTGGCCGGAAATTGCGCGTCGTGGTGGTGATCTGGTGGATCCCATGTGTGGCTCCGGTACCTTGCCGATCGAGGCCGCATTGATGGCCGCCTCGGTGGCGCCCGGGTTGCAGCGGGATTACTTCGGGTTTCTCGGGTGGGCCGGCCATGATGCCGAGCTGTGGGCAACGCTGGTCGAGGAGGCCCGGCGTATGTCGGCGATCGGCAGTTTTCCGCCCGGCCGAATTTTCGGAAGCGATCAGGATAGCCGCTCGGTCGAGGCGGCGAAGCTGGCGGCCGAACAGGCAGGTGTCGGTGCGCTCGTCACCTTCGAGCGACGCAGTTTGGCGACCGTACGACCACACGGCACCGACGGGCTTTTCATCGTCAACCCGCCGTACGGCGAGCGGCTTGGCGAGGCCGACGCGCTGCGCGCCCTGTACGCCGAAATCGGCGTGGTGTTGCGCGAGCGATTTCTCGGTTGGCAGGCCGCAGTATTTACCGGCAATCCCATGTTGTGCCGGGAACTCAAGCTTGAGGCGCGACGAAAGCATCGCTTGTTCAATGGCCCCATCGAGGCCCAACTGTTGCGCTTTGAGGTGAGTCCGGACTCCTTCAGCAGGGAATTCAGACCTGGGCGGCTGCCGCCGGTAGAGGCGAGTCGCAGTGCTTCGCCCGGAGCCCAGATGTTCGCCAATCGCCTGCGCAAGAACATCGATGTGCTCGGCAAGTGGGCGCGTCGTGAAGGCGTGTCCTGTTATCGCGTCTATGATGCCGATATGCCGGAGTACGCGTTCGCGATCGACCTTTACGGGTTGCTGGATGAGCAGATCGGTGTGCGGCCTACCTATGCGTTTGTGCAGGAGTATGCGGCGCCGGCGACCGTTCAGGAGGAGAAGGTTCGGCACCGCCGTGCGGAAGCGGTGTCGGTGCTGCCGGACGTTCTTGGGCTTGATATCGACCAGATCTGGTTTCGGACGCGGCGGCGGCGCAAGGGTCTCGACCAGTACACCAAGGTGGCGTCCGAGGAAGTGTTCCACCCGGTCTCCGAGGGCGGCCTGCGTTTTCTGGTGAACTTTGACGATTACCTGGATACGGGGCTGTTTCTCGATCATCGTCTGACCCGGGCTCGGATCCGTGCGCTCGCCGCCGGTCGACGGTTCCTCAATTTGTTCGCCTACACCGGTACGGCCACGGTCTACGCGGCAGCCGGAGGTGCGACCTCGACCACTACGGTGGACATGTCGAGGACGTACTTGGATTGGGCCCGCCGCAATCTCGAGCTCAACGGTTTCGGCGGTCGTCAGCATGTCTTGCTGCAAGCGGATGCGCTTGAGTGGATCGCTGGCGCACCGGCGGGCGGCTGGGATCTCATCTTTCTCGACCCGCCGACTTTTTCCAACTCCAAGCGCATGTCAGGAACGCTCGATGTACAACGCGATCATGTGACCCTGCTGCGTGGTGCAGCGCGCCTGTTGGCGCCCGGGGGCGTGTTGGTGTTCTCCACCAACTTCACGCGGTTCGACATGGATGCCTCAAGCCTCGGTGGTCTCACGGTGGAGGACATCAGTCGTGCGACGATTCCGCGCGACTTTGAGCGCAACGCGCGAATTCACCGGTGCTTTCTGATTCGGCAGGAGGTCGGCTGAGCCGCGCGGAATCGTTTAAAATACCAATAGCAATCGGCTGACGGCGCGTGTCATGAGCCGCGGCCTTAACGAGCCACGGCGGTGCGGGGAACGCTGACGAGCGTCCGCGGCAACGAGGCTCATGAGCGTGACGAGCCCAATTTAAGGCTTTTTTGGCGAGGCGTCGGGCCCGCTGATGTGGTTAAATGAGCCTTCGGTGTTGGGGTGTCTTGAACCCGCCGTCGTTTAAAATATTAAACATGCGTCAGCAGCGACCCTTGATTGGTATTCCGGCAGATCGACGGCTACTGGGTAGTCACTGGTTTCATTGCGTCGGTGAAAAATACATCGCCGCCATCATTGACGTGGCCGGTGCATTGCCGATGTTGATCCCGTCGATGGGTGGCCAATTGGCTGCCGATGAACTCCTCGCGCATTGTGATGGCGTGTTGCTGACGGGCAGTCCGTCGAATGTCGAGCCGCATCATTACGCGGGTGTGCCGAGCGAGCCAGGCACGTGGCACGACCCGGCGCGCGATGCGACCACCTTGCCGTTCATTCCGCGCCTTATCGAGGCGGGGCTGCCGTTGCTCGCGATCTGCCGTGGATTCCAGGAACTCAATGTGGCGTTGGGCGGGTCCTTGCACCAGAAGCTCCATGAGGTGCCGGGGTTTGGCAGTCATCGCGAGGACGATTCTAAAACGCTCGACGAGCAGTACGGTCCTGCCCACGAGGTGGCGCTGACTCCGGGTGGGTTGTTCGAAAAAATCGCGCAGCAGAGTGTGCTGCGCGTCAATTCGCTTCATTCGCAAGGCATCGATCGGCTTGCCGAGGGCCTGAGCGTGGAGGCTCGCTCACCGGACGGCGTGATTGAAGCGGTGCGCGTGACGAACGCCCGTCGGTTCGCAGTAGGTGTTCAGTGGCATCCCGAGTGGCGCGCCACGCAGAATGAATTTTCCAAGTCATTGTTTTCAGCATTCGGCGATGCGGTTCGTGCGTACGCCAGTGGCAAGACGGTGACCAAAGTGACAGGTGCGGTATGAAAACGAGTCCGATCCGGCAATTTCTCCGAGACCATGGCATTTCGGAGGTCGAGGCCATCATTCCCGACATGGCGGGCGTCGCCAGGGGCAAGGTGGTTCCTGCGGAGAAATATGTCGAGGAGGAGGGGATGCGTTTGCCGGAATCGATATTCCTGCAGACCGTCACAGGCGAATATCCGGAAGATGACAGTGCGATCAGCCCTTCCGAGATCGATATCGTTCTGAAAGCCGATCCGACGACCATTCGTGTGGTGCCGTGGGCTGCCGAGCCTACTGCGCAGGTGATTCACGATTGCTTTTATCACGATGGTCGGCCGGTGACGATGGCGCCGCGCCACGTACTGCGACGCGTGCTTGATCTCTACGCGAGTCACGGTTGGGAGCCGGTGATCGCGCCCGAATTGGAATTCTTCCTGGTCGAGCCGAATATCGATTCCGACTATCCCCTGAAGCCGCCGGTCGGTCGTTCGGGAAGGCCGGAAATCGGTCGCCAGAGTTACTCGATCGCGGCGGTCAATGAGTTCGATCCGCTGTTCGATGACGTTTATGCTTTTTGTGAAGCGCAAGAAATTCAGATTGATACGCTGATCCATGAAGCGGGCGCAGCCCAGATGGAAATCAATCTGCTGCATGGCAATGCGATGTTTTTGGCCGATCAGGCCTTCATGTTCAAACGTACGGCGCGTGAAGCGGCCCTCCGTCACAAGATGTATGCGACCTTCATGGCAAAGCCCATGGGCAAGGAGCCGGGGAGCGCGATGCACCTCCATCAGAGCGTCCTTGACGTCAATACTCGCCAGAACATCTTCAGCGACGCCGAGGGCGGGCCCACACCGCTGTTCTTCTCGCACATCGCTGGACTGCAGCGCTATTTGCCGGCTGCGATGTCGCTGTTTGCGCCCAACGTCAACAGTTACCGACGCGTGACGCCTCACAACGCCGCACCGATCAACGTCCATTGGGGATACGACAATCGCACTGCGGGCTTGCGCGTGCCGGTGTCGACGCCGGCGGCGCGCCGCGTCGAGAATCGTTGTGGGGGTGCAGACGCTAACTCCTATCTGGCGATGGCCGCCTCGCTGGCTTGTGGATACCTCGGGATGGTCGAGGGCTTGAAGCCCACCGAGCCGATCACGGGTAGCGCTTACGACCTCCCGTTCCAGTTGCCGCGCACGCTGGCCGAGGCGCTGCGATTGCTTCGGGAGTGCCGCCCGTTGGTCGATATGTTCGGCGACCGGTTCGTAGCCGCGTATACGGCCGTGAAGGAAAGCGAGCATGAAGCCTTCCTGCAGGTGATTTCGGCTTGGGAGCGGGAACACCTCCTGCTCAACGTGTAGTCGGAAGCGTACCGATGATCGTTCACCGTCTGGGTGCGCTGGGCCTCGTGATGCTCGCCGGGGCTCTGGTGGGCGCGTGTGCTCGCGCGCCGTCGCCGGAGGCGCCGCCGGTGATGAAGGCGGAGATTGCGGTCCCGGGCGAGGACAACGTGGTCAATGTCCTGAACTGGACCGACTACATTGCGCCCGACACCATCGAGCGCTTCGAGCGCGAAACCGGAATCCGGGTCAATTACGATGTCTTCGACAGTAATGAGGTCCTGGAGACCAAGTTGTTGACCGGCCATACCGGGTACGACGTCGTTGTTCCCACCGATTATTTTCTGGAACGGCAAGCACAGCATGGGATTCTCTTGCCGCTCGATCGCGCGAAGTTGCCGCATTACCAAAATCTTGACCCGGTGGTGATGACACATCTCGAGGGCGTGGATCCCGGCAACCGCTACGGGATTCCCTATGCCGGTGTGATGACCGGTATCGGTTATAACGTCGCTGCGGTCAAGAAGGTGTTGGGGGATGTGCCGATCGATAGCTGGCGCGTGATCTTTGATCCAAAGAACGCGGAGCGGCTGAAAGCGTGTGGTTTCACGATGCTCGATGCCGAGGCCGAGGTGTTTTTCTCAGCCAAGATCTGGATCGGCGTCGATCCCGCCTCGGAGCGTTTGGAAGATCTGCGGGCCGTGGAGACCCTGTTGAAGGCCGTGAGGCCCGCGGTGCGGTATTTCAACAGCTCTCAGTACATCAATGATCTGGCGAATGGCGAAATTTGCATTGCCCTGAGCTGGAGCGGCGACGTACTGCAGGCACGTGACCGGGCGGCTGAGTCGCATAATGGGGTCGAGATCCGTTTCGTGGCGCCTAAGGAGGGTTTGCTGCAGTCCTACGACATGCTGGCGATACCTGCCGATGCGCAGCATCCCAACAATGCCCATAAATTTATCGATTTTCTGCTGCGTGCCGATACCGCGGCTAACTTCACTCGGGCGCGAAAGTTCCCCTCCGGTAACCTCGCGGCCATCCCCCTCCTCGAGCCGGAGTTGCGTGCGGATGAGATCATCTTCCCGCCTGCCGAGGTTCGTGACCGATTGCTTTGGCATCGGGCAGAATCGTTGACCTATACCCGATACGCGAACCGGGCCTGGACGCGAGTCCGCACAGGCCACTAGGAAGGGACCGAATGAGCGGCAAGTCATACGTGCGGATAGATCACCTCACCAAGCGATTCGGTGATTTCGTAGCTGTGAGGCAGGTATCGCTCGACATCGCGCAAGGCGAGGTCTTCTGTCTGCTCGGCGGGTCCGGGTGTGGAAAGACCACGCTACTGCGCATGTTGGCCGGTTTCGAGACGCCGTCCGAGGGCTCGATCTCTATCGACGGGGTCGATGTCACGCAAGTGCCGCCCTACGAGCGTCCCGTGAACATGATGTTCCAGTCCTACGCGCTGTTCCCTCATATGACGGTGTTCCAGAATGTCGCTTTCGGCCTGCGTCAGGATGGGTTGCCGCAGAGCGATATTGCCGCCAAGGTGGGTGAAATGCTGTCGATGGTGCAGCTCGACGGCTACGAAAAACGAAAGCCCCACCAGCTGAGTGGTGGGCAGCGCCAGCGTGTCGCGCTTGCTCGAGCGCTCGTGAAGCGGCCGAAGCTCCTGCTCCTCGATGAACCACTCGGCGCGCTCGACAAGAAGCTTCGTGAGCGCACCCAGTTCGAACTCGTCAAGCTGCAAGAGACCTTGGGCGTGACGTTTGTGATCGTCACCCATGATCAGGAAGAGGCGATGACCTTGGCCACGCGGATCGGCGTCATGCGTGCCGGTGAGATCTTGCAGGTCGGCTCGCCGACCGATATTTATGAGTTTCCAAATTCGCGATACGTGGCTGACTTCATCGGGTCGGTCAACATGGTGGACGGCCGTCTCATCGAGGATGAGCCCGATCATGTACTGATCGAGTGCCCCCAGTTCGGAGGTGCGGTGTATGTGAATCACGGTGTCAGTGCGCCGCCGGATGCGCAGGTATCTGTTGCTGTGCGTCCCGAAAAAGTGCAGCTGAGCGTCGAGCGGCCCGAGCAAGCGCACAATGCCTTCCAGGGTGTCATCAGCGGTATTGCGTATTTGGGCGGTGCGACGCGCTACCTCATTCAGCTACCGAGTGGTTTCACGGTACAGGCGAGTGTGCCGAACGTGTTTCGGCATGAAGAGAAGTTCGAGACGAACGAGCGCGTGTGGCTTTCCTGGCATGAATCCGCGCCGGTGGTGGTCAGTCGATGAACGCGCTTGCTCGATTGCGCGCCCTGAGCGTCAAATATGACCTCCTGGGCGGTCGACGATGGGTGATCGCGGCGCCATATCTTTGGTTGCTGGTTTTCTTTCTGGTGCCGTTTCTGATTGTTCTCAAGATCGCATTTGCGAACATCCAGCTGGCGATGCCCCCGGTCGAGCCCGTGGTGGTTTGGACGCAAGATCAGGTGCTGCAGATCCGCATGCACTTTTCCAATTTCGCTTTCATCTTCGGTGACGATCTCTATCTGGAGGCGTTCCTGAATTCCATCCGCGTGGCTGGCATCTCGACGTTGCTGGCATTGCTGATCGGCTATCCGATGGCTTATGGCATCGCTCGCGCGCCGGGCGCTTGGCGAAATGTCCTCTTCCTTTTGGTCGTTCTGCCGTTTTTCACCTCGTTCTTGTTGCGGGTTTACGCCTGGCTCGGTCTTTTGGGTCACAACGGGCCAATCAACGGCCTGTTGATGAAGCTCGGCTTCATCAGCGAGCCTCTGCAACTGTTGCAGACCGACTTTGCGGTCTACATCGGCATGGTCTATTCCTATTTGCCCTTCATGGTGTTGCCGCTGTATTCCGCCATCGAGAAGCTTGATCTCACCTTGCTCGAGGCTGCGGCGGATCTCGGTTGTCGGCCAACGAAGGCGTTTTTCCGGATCACATTGCCGTTGACCAAGGAGGGTATCTTCGCGGGCTGTCTGCTGGTGTTCATTCCGGCTGTCGGCGAATACGTGATTCCCGCCTTGTTGGGTGGTCCCGACATGCTGATGATTGGTCGCGTCGTCTGGGATGAGTTCTTTGGAAATCGGGACTGGCCGGTCGCGAGTGCGCTGGCGATCGTTCTGCTCGTCATCTTGTCGGGACTGGTATTTCTGTTGCAGAAGATCCAGACCCCAGCTGAGGAGGCGTGATGCACGCTCGGCGATCCTGGTTCGTGCTCGCGATGATGACGTCCGGCTTCGTGTTCCTCTATCTGCCGATCGTCTCGATGGTCATTTATTCCTTCAACGCCTCTCGACTGGTGACGGTATGGGACGCGGCAAACTCGCCGACGCTCGTGTGGTATCGGGAACTTGTCGACAATGGTCCGCTACTCGCTGCGGCGCGGCTCAGCTTGCGCATCGCGACCATCAATGCGACCGGGGCCGTCGTTCTGGGTACGCTGGCGGCGTTCGCGCTGGAGCGATATCGGCGGTTTCGGGGTCGGGGTTTTTTCAGTCTGCTGACGATGGCGCCGATGGTGTTGCCTGAGGTGATCACGGGGCTCTCGTTGCTGCTTCTGTTCGTCGCCCTTGAGCAGCTGGTCGGTTGGCCCAGTGGCCGCGGAGTCGTCACGATCACCATCGCGCATGTGACGTTTTCGATGGCCTACGTAGTCGTCGTCGTGCAGGCGAGATTGGCGACCGTTGACCGCTCGCTCGAAGAGGCGGCCATGGACCTCGGCGCGAGGCCTTGGAAGGTGTTCGCCGTGATCACCCTTCCACTGATATTGCCGGCGATTGCATCAGGCTGGGTGCTCGCCTTCATTTTGTCGTGGGATGATCTCGTCATCACGAGCTTCGTCTCAGGACCGAGCTCAACGACGCTTCCGCAGCTTGTGTTTTCGAAGGTTCGGCTCGGCGTGAGCCCGGATATCAACGCGCTCGCCACCATTCTGGTGTCGGTCGTGACCGTGGCGGTCGCTGTCGCGGGGACTTACATGATCCGGGCCGATCAGCGCCGACTGCGCGACAGCCAGTTGGCGAGCGGGAGTGCGTCATGACGCTATTGCTCGGTATTGATTACGGCGGATCCTCGATCAAAGCCGGCGCGGTGGAGCCGGTGTCGGGTCACGTCGTGGGTGAGTTGCGATCGGTGCCGACGCCGCCGGGGGGCGGTGTTGAGGCCAGTCGACAGGCCTTAAAGACGCTCGTCGATTTGTTCCCGGAGTGCCGCGGCCCCATCGGGCTCGGATTTCCGGCGGTCGTAAAGGCGGGGGTTACCCTGACGGCTGCCAATGTCGACAAGGGGTGGATCCATACCGATGCCGCGAAGCTCCTTCAGGACGCGATCGGCCGACCTAGTTTTGTGTTGAATGATGCTGCGGCTGCCGGGCTTGCGGAAATGCGAGTGGGCGCGGGGCGAGGTGAGTTGGGCGCGGTGATGCTCCTCACGTTCGGCACAGGTATCGGATCGTCACTCTTCATGGCCGGCAAGCAGTGGCCGAACGCCGAGCTTGGGCACCTGCAGGTCGGGCTCGAAGAAGCGGAGCAGCAGGCCAGCGCCCGGGTGCGCACCTTGCAGTCTCTTGATTTCCCGGCATGGGTCGGGCGGGTGAACCGCGTGATTGAGGAATACCACCGATTGCTGTGGCCCGATCTTTTCATCGTTGGCGGGGGCGTCAGCGAGCGGTGGGATGAGTTTTCCCCAATGCTCACAAAAATCACTCGCATCGTGCCGGCAAAGCTTCGGCAGTCCGCGGGTGTCGTCGGTGCGGCACTTCATGCTGCAGAGGCGAGCCAGCGTTGATGCATCCTTCGGTCCACTCAAGACTCCCCGGTGTCGGGACCACGATCTTCACGGTGATGTCGGCAGCCGCGGCCGAGCACAAGGCCGTGAATCTCGGCCAAGGTTTTCCCGATTTTTCGCCGCCAGCGCGACTGGTGGATCTGGTCACTGAGCACTTGCGGGCTGCACACAATCAATATGCACCGATGGCGGGAGTGTTGGGCTTGCGGGAGGCGATTGCCGCAAAGGTTGCCCGACGTTACCGACGATGCGTGGATCCGATCGATGAGGTGACGGTGACTGCGGGCGGTACCGAGGCGCTCGCCTGCGCAATCCAGGCGCTCGTGCATCCCGGCGATGAGGTGGTGGTACTCGAGCCTGCTTATGACAGTTACGACCCGGTGGTGGCCTTGTGTGGGGGTGTGGTACGGCGCGTGCCGTTATTGCGGCCGCACTTCAGCCTCGACTGGGAAGCCCTGTCGGAAGCTTTGTCCAGCAAGACCCGGCTTCTGATCGTCAATACCCCGCATAACCCGAGCGGTGCCTGCCTTGCAGTCGAGGATCTCGATCGGCTCGCGAACCTTTTGCGCGACACGGCAATCTGGCTGGTGTCTGATGAGGTCTATGAACACATGGTCTACGACGGTCGGCCGCATCAGAGCGTGCATTCACATCCGGAACTCGCCGCGCGTAGCATCGTCGTGTCCTCGTTCGGGAAAACCTATCACGCGACAGGCTGGAAAATCGGCTACTGCGTCGCGCCGCGGGTGGTCACGACCGAAGTTCGCAAGATTCACCAGTTTCTGACCTTCGCCGTAGCGACGCCGCTGCAGCATGCGATCGCGGATTTCATGAGTGAGCATCCCGAGTGGGAGACCGAACTGCCGATCTTCTATCAGGCGAAGCGTGACCGCCTCTGTCAGCTGCTGGCGGGTTCCCGCCTGCGTTTCCTGCCGGCTGCAGCGACGTATTTCCAGCTCGTCGATTACGGCGCGATATCTGATCTCGGTGACGTCGCATTCGCATCCCAGGTGTTGACTCAGGCGGGGGTGGCCTTGATTCCAACGTCGGCATTCTGTGTCGATGCGCCGCGCGACGAGCGCTTGCTGAGGATTTGTTTCGCCAAGTCGGATGAGACGCTCGTGTCGGGTGCCGAGCGGCTGCTCCGCCTGTAGTTATCAGATCAACAGTTTTCAGGTAGGTCGTCATGAAATCCAGAACGCGAGTGAATCACCCGGACAAGGTCGTGCTACCGCCGGGTAATACGCCGTTGGTGGCGCCGATCTATCAGTCGGTCAAGTTCGAATCGGCAGCGCTCGTCGCGACTGAGGCCGCATGGAGCGGGCGTGGCGTCGACTTTCATTACAGTCGCGCCGCAAATCCGAGCGTGGGTCAGCTCGAGGGGCTGCTCGCGGAATTGCAGCAGCGTGAAGCGTGTGTGGCGGTGTCGACCGGTATTGCCGCCGTTTCCTCGACTTTGCTGGCGCTGCTCGGTCAGGGCGATCACGTGCTGTCATTTGTCGAGAGCTATGGCCCGACGCGCGGATTGTTGTCGAAGACTCTGGCGCGATTCGGTGTCACGACGACGTTGTTGTCACTTGATGACCATGCGGGCATCGAGCGAGTCCTGTCCGAGCGACCGACGCGGCTGGTGTGGTTCGAATCGCCGACCAATCCAGTCGTGAAGATCGCCGATATTCCCTTCATCACGGCCGCTGCGCGACGCCACGGCGCGTTGACGGTGCTCGACAATACGTTCGCGGGCATCGAGGCTCATGGTGAATTTGATATCGATGTGTTCGTCCACAGCCTCACCAAGTCGGTCGCGGGTCACGGTGATGTGATGGGTGGTGCAGTGATCGGCAGCAAAGCACTGATGGATCGAGTGCGCGCCCAGGTGATCGCGTTGGGACCGACGCTTGATCCTCACGCCGCTTTCCTGATCATGCGAGGACTGAAGACCTACCCGTTGCGCCGCGCCGAGGAGTGCAGGGTGGCTCACGCCGTGGCGACATGGCTTTGTAAAGATTCCAGAATCGCCCGAGTCCGGTATCCCGGGCTTGAGAGTGATCCGGGTTATGCGCGGGCAATCGCGCAGATGCCGGATGCCGGCTCGGTAGTGTGTATTGATCTTGCGGGAACGCCGGAGCAGACCCGGCTGTTTGCCGATTCGCTAAAGTTTTTTTCCATTGTGGCGAGTCTGGGCTCTACCGAGTCCCTGATCGTCCCCGGCCAATTGCTTCAGCCACTCGATCTGACGGTAGCACAGCGGACGTTGTCCGAAATCGGCCCGACGACGTGTCGCCTGTCCTTCGGGCTCGAGGATCCCGAGGATCTTATTGAGGATCTGCAGCAAGCGTTAGGAGTGGCCTTCCCGGCTCGTTGAACGGGTTCAGAACGTCGCCGTGAGCCGATGGGCCGCGTCATGCGGCGGGGTCGGGTGTCTCGGCGCGCAGATCAGTGCTGTTCGATTGCTTCAAGCAGAAGCGTCGGCAGGTCACCTTTTCGGGAATACTCGTGCTTTCGCTGCATGTCGGCGAGCCGCTGGTCACGTTCCATGGCCGTGGCGAACCAATGGGCCTTTTCCCATTCCTTGCCCATCAGCAAGGTGAACGGATCGCTGGCTTTCAGGCGCACACGGATCCCGTACGGGCGCTCAGCGGTCACGGTTGCCGTGTGCATGTTTTGTGCATTTGCAATCATCATGATGACACTCCTCCTACCGGACATTCTAGCAAGGCTACAATACCCGCATCAGGCCATTGAGAGAGGTGCAGGTATGTTTGCCACGCGAAGCAGTGTTTTGCCGACCGCCGATGAGGCGTTGCCCGGACGGACCACTCCGATGCGAGTGCCTACGCGACATTTTGTGACTGGCCATAGGATGGTTGCGCCGTTCCCTGACGGCTGCCGCACCGTGGTTCTGGGACTTGGGTGCTTCTGGGGTGCCGAACGCAAGTTCTGGCAGACCGAAGGCGTGTACGCCACTGCGGTAGGCTACGCCGGTGGACACACCCCTAACCCGACCTACGATGAAGTGAGTACGGAGCAAACGGCGCATGCCGAGGTGGTGTTGGTGGTTTACGATCCGACACAAATACCGCTAGAGGGTGTGTTGCGGGTATTCTGGGAGACACACAACCCCACGATGGGCATGCGTCAGGGTAATGATGTTGGAACGCCCTACCGATCAGCGATCTACGTGGCGGATGACCACGAGATACAAGTCGCGGAGTCTTCGAGAGATCTCTATCAAGCGGCGCTAACAGCTGCAGGACACGGGCGGATCACTACCGAAATCAAAAAGCTCACAGCGTTTTATTACGCCGAGGAGTATCACCAGCAGTACCTCGCGAAGGTTTGGCACAGCTTCGCGAAGCGCCCAGCTCGCTCAAATTCACCCAGGG
>Ga0164297_10001952_pt1 | contig 21014 bp, 13 predicted proteins | sample GEODES058metaG_FD_113539 | JGI IMG/M metagenome (GOLD analysis project Ga0164297, IMG submission 113539) | Dystrophic lake water microbial communities from Trout Bog Lake, Wisconsin, USA - GEODES058 metaG | ecosystem: Environmental > Aquatic > Freshwater > Lake | place: USA: Trout Bog Lake... | reverse complement strand
CTTTTGCTCAGCAATGGAGAGTCGAAGGATATGGCAACGGTTTAATCAAACTGTGTAACCGAGATAGCGGTCTCTATGCGGCACTTTGGGATTCCGCGCCAAACAACTATCCGATCCTCCAATGGTCGGATAACGGCGATACGACACTCCAGTGGACTCGATCGCCTTTATCGGATGGCTCAGTTCGCCTCATCCCTTATCGATATGGAGGCAAGGCTCTGACTGAGAACCCAACACGTGGGAATGGCTGGTCAGATGTTGCGATCTACGACTGGTACCAGGGCCTCGAACAGAAATGGATTTTCAAGTCGGTATCGCCTTTCTATCCGAACTTGGTGAGCTACTTCCCGTAGCCGAGGGGTGAGGGTGGGGGCTGACAGTTATGGAATTACTCTTCAAGTAGTAGCAACCGACGGTGTAGCGCTTGTGACCCTCCCAGCAACCCTGACGGTTGCCCCGGGCCAGAAGTCAGTTACCTTTAGCATGCCAGTTGCCGGGGTGAAGCTTCAGGCTGCGAACATCAGCTTGAAGGTGTGGGCTGTCAATGGTAACCCGAATCAGTACGGCATTGGGAATATGGTGGTCAACCCTCCACCACCCGAGTGAATGGTTTGGGGGTGTCCTGCTCCAATTCTTGCTTTCTCCTTGGTGCATGCTTCCACGGGCGCCACATCCCACCATTCTGTGCTGTCTGATGGACTTTCTTAATGTTGTCTTACGCAGACGGCACATCGTCTTCTGATGGGCGCCATTTCGCTTGACCTGTCCCACGGCTACGGTGAGCACCAAGGACCGCAAAGATGGTGTTAGTTATCGCGTTGACAACTTGTCATCCACAGAACACTCTATTTATGAAAGACAATCAATTCATAAATCGCGCGCCCCAGAATGACCTGAAATGCGCCAACTACCAGTAATGCTATTCCCAGCATCGATGGAAGCAGGCAAATGCTTGCGCAACACACCATTGCACCCGCAGCAGGTATCACGCCGCCTAGTGCTTCCAATCTCTCCTCGCGAGTGCTTGATCGATTAGCCCGAGTTACAGCGAGAAAGGTCGAAAAGCAAAACAACAAAATTCCAGGAAGAATAATCGCCAATGCCAGCATTGGTGACACAGATGTTGCTAGAACTGAACTTCGTATAGCCGTCCTCGTTCGGTCGGGAATTCGACTATGCTATCAGAAATTTTTGTTACGGGAACGGGTTTGTTAGCGCAAGTCACCTTAGTATTTCCTGAACAGAACAGGCGAATTGGCTCGCCGGCTTTTGAAAGAACCTGTAGATGCCGAACAACCCTTTGATCCCACGAGAAGGAAAGCTCAAACCCGCCACGAGCGCACACTCCCTTGAACTCACCCGAGTTCCAATCGTCAGGTAAAGCAGGTAGCAGGTGGATGACGCCTTCGTGAGATTGCATCAGCATCTCCGTAATTGCGGCGGTGACGCCAAGAGTGCCATCAACTTGGAACGCCTTTCCACAGAGCGCCATGAGTTGCAGGCAGTTCTGCTCATTTAGATATCCTTTAAATATCTGATTTGCTCGATTGCCATCCCCGAGACGAGCCCACAGCGCCATTTTCCAAGCGCGAGAGAAACCCATTCCTCCATCACCGCGCTCTTCCAGAACCTTCTTATAAGCGTCAATCAACTGAGGGGTTCGCTTATCCCAAAGCACCCGGCCAGGGTAGAGGCCATAAAGGTGAGAGAAATGGCGATGATTTTTCTCTAAGGATCGCCAATCGTCAGCCCATTCTTGCAGAGATCCATCTGATCCAATCTGCGGTGGAACCAGCTTCTCCCGAGCCTTGGCAACTCGATCCATGAGAGCCGAGTGCTTGCCCAGAACACTTCCTGCCTCAAGGTAGTAACCAAACAGATCGTGAAGGATCTCCATGTCAATCGACGAACCGGCACAGATTGTGGTGCCAGGCAGAATACTTCCAGTAACTTCATCAAAATAGGGCTTGTTTCCCCCGCCGTCAGGGAAGTTCTCGGGCGAGGTGGACGGATTGGTGACCAGCCATTTTCCATTTGGGTGAGGGACCAGGAAGTCAAGGAAGAACTGAACAGAGCCCTCAAGCACTGGAAAACTCTGGCTCAGAAACGCCTTATCCTTGGTGTATTGATAGTGTTCCCAAAGGTGCGTGCAGAGCCACGCGCCGCCAACTGTAAACGTTCCCCAGGTCGGACCGTCCATCGGAGCGGCAACTCGCCATAGATCTGTATTCTGATGGAAGACCCAACCCTTGGCACCATAATGTTCTTTGGCAACCTGAGAGCCCTGATCGGTGAGCTCGTGGATCATCTGGAAGAGCGGCTGTGAAAGTTCTCCTAAATTGGCTGAATCCGCTGGCCAGTAATTCATCTCCGTATTGATGTTGGTAGTGTATTTGGAGTCCCACATTGGGTTCTGGTCATCGTTCCAAATCCCCTGCAGATTCGCAGGCTGAGAACCGACTCGAGAGGATGAAATCAGGATATAACGTCCAAAATTGTAAGCTAAGGCTGCCAAACTGGCATCCGTGACTGTATTGTTCTTCACCTTACGTTGATCGGTTGGAAGGAAGGAATCGGCAATTGTCGGTAAGGTGAGCGAAACCCTATCATAGAGAGTCTTATAGTCCTGAACAGCCGCCGCCTTGAGCTGATTGAAGGACTTTCCCTTGACTCGTTGAAGATAGCCCTCCACTCTTTGATGGGCATTGCCACTGACATCATGGTAATTCACGAAGTTGGTGGCTGCAACAAATACGAGTGTCACCGCCGTCGCGCCCTTGACCTCTAGATTCACCCCATCGGTGTGGACGGTGCCTCCGTCCGCATGAGCTTGGAGCCTTGCTTCATAACGGAGCTTGCCTTTCACTCCGAGATAGTCCGCCGACTTACCTGTTACCGCCAAGCCGTCTTGCCCCACCGGATCCATGCGGAAGTAGTCCGTTCCATAGTCTGAGTGGGTCTGGTTACGGACCCCTCTCAAGTTGGCGGTGAAAGTCAGCCCGTTGGGACGGTCACATGTAAGTCGGACCACCACTGCTTGGTCGGGGGCAGACGAAAACACTTCGCGCTTGAAATGAACTCCGTTGATCGAATAGGAAACTGTGACGATTCCTTGCTCGAGGTCGAGGGTTCGACGGTAATGATCCGCGGTGCCCTCATGTGGGAAGATGAGATGCAGGTTGGCTAGGCTCTGATACTTCTGTTGCTCGATTGGATACCCCATCAGGTTCCGACCAAAATGGTTATGGGCTTCCAAAAAACGTCCGGCAAACACCAGTCGTTGAATCTCTGGCAGGACCTTAGAGCCTCCCTTCACGACTGTGGAATAAGGACCGCCTGTCCAGTAGGTGTCCTCATTGAGCTGAAGTCTCTCCTCGTCAACTGTCCCAAAAACCATGGCTCCAAGACGACCATTGCCGACCGGAAGCGCCTCATCCCACTTCTTGGCAGGAGCCGTGAACCAGATGTGATGAGATGGATGAATGTCGGAAACTCCGCTACGAATGTAACTGCTCATGATTCCCAAAACTGACAGCCAAACAAGGCCCATGAGTCCGAGGTTAGCACAGAAGGATCGTTTTTGATGAACCAAGGAATTCAGTCCATCGCTCCGTTCGCTACGATTTCTATGATTCCAGAATTGAACTAGACTTCTAAGTTCCTGTTGTCATGTAACAGAAAGTGGAATTTTGCTTAATGCAGAGCAAGTTCAAAGAAACTTCTTCATAAGCCATTCTGGGAACGCGTTTAAGCGCTTAAATGAATCGGAGTCAATCCGAAGCAAATACTCACGTTTTTATGTGACGTTTGGTGACCCGATTGAACTCTTTACGAGTTCCTGGTTTTGCCCTTGAACAATCCAATGATCATGCCCATTTTTCAAAACATTCGCTCGTTTGTGGCGCGTACTCGTTTGTACGTCGGACTGCTTCCATTGGTTGTTGCAGGAATTGCTCAAGGACAGACTTACACGGACCTCTTGGACTTCAGCGGCACAAATGGCGCTTCACCCATTGGCCCTGTCACTTTCGATAAGGCTGGAAATTCCTACTGGGTTATACAGGTGGGTGGTCTCCACAGCGCAGGCCGCGTAATCTCTCGAAGTTCTGCCGGAGCCTTCTCCGTTGTGCATGACTTTGGAGGAACGATTACAAATGCGAATGGCAAAACCGGACCAGACGGCGCGATTCCAGTTGGAGGCGTCACCTTCGACAGCTCTGGGAATCTTTATGGCGTCACGACTTCTGGAGGTCCAAACGGAGGCGGAATTGTCTGGAAGATTACGACCGCCGGCGTCTATTCGGACTTACATGATTTTGGTGGCACTGTCACTCTATCTCAAGGTGTTACTGGCCCAGATGGAACCGAGCCACAGGCAGGAGTAGTCTTCGATCATTCGGGCAATTTCTATGGGACAACTCAATACGGAGGGCCCTACAATGCGACTTACGGAAAATCACTAGGCATTGTTTGGGAAATGACCGCCGCAGGCAAATATGTGGTTCTGCATCAATTCGGTGGGACAGTTACTTTAGCCAACGGAAAATCCGGTTTAGACGGAGGAAATCCTGCAAGCCCGGTAACACTCGATAGCGCGGGGAACTTGTATGGCACGACTTACGATTTCGGTCCGCTTGCCGTTCCGAGTCAAGCTGTTGGAGCAGGCAATGTTTGGAAGCTAACCCCTTCCGGTGTCTATTCTGATTTGCATGACTTTGGCGGGACGGTTACTAACACAAACGGTCAGTCAGGTCCAGACGGAGCAAACCTGATCGGTGGAGCGACGCTCGATAGTTCGGGCAACGTGTTTGGCACCGCTACCAATGGCGGTATCTACAACGCAGGAGTTCTTTTTGAAATTACAGCCGGAGGAGTCTACAAGGATCTGCATGATTTCGGTGCCTCGTCTGTTGCATACGCAAACGGAACAACTGCAGCCGATGGTCGATATCCAAGGGCCACTTTGACGTTGGATCCCAACGGGAATCTACTAGGAACTGCTTCTCAAGGTGGCCCCTATGTTGGTACGTACGGCTTTGGTGTATCTGATTTGGGTGGCGCATTGTGGGAGATTCCAGCTTCGGGAACCTATCGAATTTTGCACGCATTCGGGGGGCAAATCACCCTTTCAGACGGCACTACCGGCTTCGATGGTATGCAGCCGAACGAGGTCACCTTTGATGCTGCTGGAAACCTTTTGGGAGGTACCTATAGCGGTGGTCCTTTTGGTGTGTCCTACTATGGCTACGGCATGCTCTGGCAGCTGAGTTACACCACTTTGTCATCGGTATCTGTTTCTCCATCGAGTGTGATTGGTGGAAGTGCCGTAACCGGAACGGTCACTCTTTCTGCACCTGCTCCGGCGAGTGGATCCATCGTTGCCCTCAGTTCAAGTAATGCTTCGGTGACTGTCCCTAGTTCAGTTACAGTTCAGGCTGGACATTCTTCGGCAACGTTCACCGTGAATACGCTTGCCGTCAGTCAGTCAGCTTCGGCAACGATCACTGCATCGTTGGCTGGGATTGTTCGTACGGCGACTTTGACCGTTGGACCAGCAACATCGCTGAAATTATCCTTGAATCCAACTTCCATTTATGGATCAACGACCTCGACCGGTACCATCACGATTCCCAGTGCTGCCGGATCAAGTGGGATTGTCGTGAATTTGACATCGTCAAGCTCTGCGGCTTCAGTTCCGGCAACCGTCACCATTCCCGCCGGTGCCACCACCGCTACCTTTACAGTGAATTCAGCCCCGGTTTCAACCTCCACGACGGCAACGCTGACTGGCAAAATTGGAGTCAATTCCGCGACTGCCGATCTGACGATCAAGCCTGCAATTCTCAACGGCATCACTCTAAATCCGAGTTCGGTTCCGGGTGGTGGAAGTAGCACTGCGACGGTCAGTCTCAACTACGCTGCCGGACCGAGTGGAGCTCTGGTCCAGCTATCGTCTAATAATTCTGGTGCTCAAGTCCCCACAAGCGTTTTCATTGCTGCTGGTGCGACAAGCGTAAATTGTACGATTACAACTTCGACAGTTTCGAGCGCAATTACGGCGACGATCACGGCATCTCAAGTAGGGCAGTCTGCCACTGCAACTCTCACCATTAGCCCGGTCTTGCTGTCAGCAGTTTCGATCAATCCCAATGCGGTGATCGGGGGACAATCGGCGACTGGAACGCTCTCTTTGAAATCTGCGGCACCCAAAGGTGGCATTACCGTAGCGTTAAATTCGAGTAATTCGTGTGCGACAGTTCCAGCAACAATCAGTATTCCAGCTGGTGCGTCGTCCGCGACATTTGGAATCACGACTACTGCGGTAACGGCCAACGTGTTTGATACGATTACCGCGACCCAGTCCGGAAGCTCAGTGGTCGCCAGCCTTTCTGTCATGACTCTGCCTCTGAATAGCTTGAGCTTGTCGCCAAATTCTGTGGTGGGTGGTGCTGCCTCTACCGGTACGGTGTCTCTTAACTATCCAGCTCTGGCGGGTGGTATTTCAGTCAATCTGAACTCAAGTAGTACCGCGGCTACTGTTCCATCCTCGATAACTGTTCCAGCGGGGGCCACTTCGGCAACGTTCAATGTGACAACAAGCGGCATTGGTTCCGCCATTAACGTTACGATAACTGCATCTCAAGGCACGGTCACAAAGACGGCCACGTTAACAATCAATCCTCCACTCTTGACGAGTGTTACAGTGGCCCCGATTTCGGTGGTTGGTGGTGTTTCTGCTACTGGTTCCGTAACGGTCAATTCCGTCGCCCCGGCAGGTGGATTAAGCGTAAGTCTCACGTCGTCCAACTCAAATGCTTCGGTTCCTAGTTCGGTTGTTATTCCCGCTGGCGCGACTTCAGCTCAGTTTCCTATTGCAACCAACGCTGTGCCCAATGCCATCACTGCCACAATCTCCGCCATTTTGGGAGGAGTTACTCAGACGGCTACTTTGACGGTGTCCCCTCCAGGCCTAGCCTCCCTAACGTTATCACCGAACGTGATCTACGGTGGAGCTACGTCAACAGGCAAGGTAACACTAAGCTCACCAGCGCCTCAATACGGTCTAGTCGTTAACCTTTCAACGAACAACACCAGCGCAATTCTGCCTTCCTATGTATTTGTCGCCGCTGGAGCTTCTACCGCAACATTCACCGTAACAGCGGCAAATGTATCTACCTCGACTTCGGCTACGATAACGGGGACTGTCGGTGCATCGACTCAATCGGCGCTGCTGACGATTAAAGCGCTTGTGATTACCTCGTTGACGCTTTCACCCAGCACGGTGCACGGTGGAACCAACGTAATCGGAACGGTCACATTATCCGGGCCGGCAGGAATTTATGGTGCCTCGGTTTCTTTGGCGTCCAATAACCCCGCAGCGGCTATCTATTCCTCCGTCTATGTTGCTCCCGGCGCAACGACTGCCTCCTTTACGATCTATACGGCACCAGTTGCCAGTCCGATTTACGTAACGATCTCAGCCCTGATGAATGGTTCCGGCCAATATGCCGGGCTGGTCATTAACCCTTAGATTCGGCGATGGTGTTTCAAAGCCAAATCGTGAACAGATTGGTAAAGAAAGGTAGAAACCGATCCTTTGGCACCAAAAAGCCCTTACGAACCACGCTAGTTCGAAAGGGCTTCCAAATGGTGATAATGGAACGGGATTCTAACCCTCTTTTTCGTGAACTGCGATTGCTGCAGTAGCTTCTGCTTCTGCGGTTTCGAGAAGTTTGGCAATCTCAGTAGCTTTATCCTTACCGAGGGCCTCTTCCAATTCTTTGAGATCAACTTTGGCCTTTTGAATCACCATTAGGGCATTCCGAAGCGATTGCTGACTTTCCTTAACATCGGGCTTTGGAGCTGGTTTTGGTGGTTCGACCACTTTGGTCGACGTTGTTTTTGGAGGCTCAACCTTCGTATTGACTCCCTTCCTTGTTTCCTTAGTCTCTTTTGCTTGGACTGAGCTTGGAGTCGGAGCCTTTGGAGGTGCAGGAGGCTCTAGCGACACGATGATCCCATTGATGTCTTTTATGGATTCTGCTGTAGCACTTTGAGCCTTGGCTAAGTGACCGTTGTAAATAGGAAGGCAATGGCGCATCTCACGCAGCGCTGTCGCCATCTCATTTCGATACTTCTTTAGCGCTGTCACTCTTTCGTTGTCTGAACCAAAAGCCATTGAGGAGCCAGCGAGAACTGCGATCAGAGTTAAAGAGTAAAAGGATTTCATGGGGAACACCAGAAAGATTATCGCCGAACCCGATATTGGATACGTGATTTGATTTCATAGAAATGTTTCAGGAAGATCACATTGAAGATATGAGAGCAAAGAGGTGAGGTTTGGCAACGACCTTCGATTCGTTAATGGTCAGATCATTGAATCTTGTTAAATCTGATCCAAATTGGCTTGGAATCTGCTTGTGTAATGGCTTGATTATCCAACCTATGTTACAAACTATGAATGTCTGCATATGCTTTGAGGTATCAGAGCATGGCAAGGTTGAATCGAATGTCTGAGCTCATCGAAAATCAGACTGAACAAAAGAATTCTGCTCCTGAATGGCTCGCGTCCAAGGACTCCATCCGGTCTCTCGCTGAGGGCTTGGAGGCTATGCAACGTAACGGAGATCGCCATATCTGTCAGGCTCTCGACTTACGGATCTCTGAAGCTACCGCCTATAAGAACGATTACGCCGTCGCAATGCTTAAGCGTACGCAAGTCTTTGCTTTGCGAGATCTTGGACAGATTATCAAGGCTTTGCAAGTTGCTACTGAAGCAGCGGAATTGTTTGGCAAGATCGATGAGACCGAAGAGCAGGTCATCGCTCTTCGATACTGTGCGACTTGCTATGTCCTTCTGAATGACCCAGCATCCTGTTTTCAGGTACTTGATCAAGCGATCGCTCTTGCTGACTCACGCGGACATCAACGCCAGAAGATTGAGACTCAAATTGGGAGAGCATTCTCTTCTCTAGAGATGAACATTGACAATGGCAGTGTCGATCTCTTACTAGATCTGCGAAGAGAATATGATCACCTCTTGCCGACGGAGCGCAAGGTTCGACTCCTCAATAATATATCCAGCGCTCTTTGCTCTGTTGGGCGATTTAACGAGGCCCTGTCTTATGCTAGAGAAGGGCTTGAACTTCTAGGTGATCTCGGGACGATCACCAATCGGGCATTCTTGCTAAATAACTGTGCCACGGGAATGACGGAATCCTATCCTTTGGAGGAAGTCATGGATATGGCCCGAAAGTCGCAGGAGCTGTTTAGGGCTATTTCGAAGTTTGTCTACATACCGACGCCGATGATTGAATTGGGCGGAGCATATCTTAAGCTCCAACGATGGGAAGAGGCTCGCATCTGTTTGGAAGACGCGAAGTCGCTTTCGTTGGACATTAATGGGAATCCTGGACTGGCAAGGATAAGCTCATTGCTTGCGGAGGCCTATGAACGACTTGGAAACCCCATTCAAGCTTTGACCGAGCTGAAAACCTACGTTCAGTTGGTTGAAGAAAATAACCGGCAGGACATTACCAGGGTCGAGCAGTTAGCACAGATGCGGCAAGAGGCCGAATGGGCAAGGCGCGAAACCAACCTTCTGAAAGAGGTGAATCAAGAACTTCAACTAGCCAAGGAGGCGGCTGAAGCTGCTGCCAAGGCGAAGTCTGAATTCTTGTCCAACATGAGCCACGAGATCAGAACACCAATAGGAGGTGTTTTGGGAATTGCCGATTTGCTCTTGCGGTGTCCGTTGAATGATGAAGCAAGGAAGTATGTCCAAACCATAAAATCTTCCGGGGCTACGCTCCTAACTATCCTGAACGATATTTTAGATTTATCTAAGATTGAAGCCGGTAAGTTAGATATAGAATCTCATTCGCTTGATATTGCTCGCCTCATTGAGGAGACATGTTTGCTACTGGAGCCAATCGCAGTGGATAAAGGTCTGACACTGCAGTTTGACTCTCAACCTGATGTTCCTGCGTACCTATTGGGAGACTCTTCACGGATCAGGCAGGTCCTCTACAATATTATTGGTAACGCGATCAAATTTACGCAGATAGGTTCGGTCAGCGTATCGTTGAAATTGGTGGAACAGTCCCAATCTCAAAGTGAAATCGAGATCACGGTGAGAGATACCGGGATTGGAATCTCATCTTCGCGCCTTTCAGTGATCTTCGATATCTTTACTCAAGCGGATAGTTCCACGAGCCGTCGATTTGGCGGAAGCGGACTGGGGTTATCCATTTCGAGAAGGCTCACAGAACTTATGGGCGGGACGATTTGGGCAGAGAGCGAACTGGGAATGGGAAGTACATTCACTGTAAGGCTCACACTCAAGAACGCTTACGAGAATTGCTCGTTTGACGGATCGACCTCCCAGAAAGTAGCCAAATTCAGGACGTCAGATGCTGATAAGCCTCTATCCGGCATTCATATTCTTTTAGCCGAAGACAATCCCGTGAATCAGATGGTGGCGGAGAACATGGTGGAACGTTTGGGGGCATCAGTGGATTGTGCCAACAATGGATTGGTCGCCATCACAATGCTTACGCAGAAGCATTACGACGTTGTTTTAATGGACTGCCAAATGCCCGTCATGGACGGATATGAAGCAACAAAGAAAATCCGGCAGATGCCCGATGCCCAGCAGGTTCCCATCATCGCCATTACGGCTCATGCGATGCAAGGAGACAGGGAAGCATGCTTGGAAGCGGGTATGAATGCCTACATCACGAAGCCGGTTGATTCCGATCATCTTGTAGAAGCCATCCTGAGCACTCTCGAAATCAGTACGGATTCATCGGTGGATAAGCCCACTTGCCAATAGGCAACAGCTTTTACTGAATTCCTTCTTTTGCCATCCAGTCTCTTAATTGGGGTCTGCTAAGACAGCAACTGGGCCTATTGCACTGGAATTTTGAATTTCAATCCCAAATTGTTAAGTTGGCTCTTCTCTAGTCAGAGAATAAAACGTAAGATGGGGTATCTGGAATTTGTAACAGCAATGGTGAAGACTACAAGAAACTGGGCAGTAATTGGACTGGTATGGGTGGCGATCTGCCAAGGAGCGAACGCCTATGCCGATGTTCCCAAACACTTAACGGTTGCAGAAGATTTAGTTACAAGACTAAAAGGTATTGATGATAACCACTATGGGGGTGGCAATCGCCATATCGATTGGGATGCAACGCCTCCTACCGCTCGAAGCGTTTGCTCCAGTTTCATCTCTTTGCTTTTGATAAAGGCCTACGGTTTGACCGATGCTGACATCGCCAAGATGGGGTCTGGCTCCAATCCAAAGGCGGAGGACTATTTCAGAGCAGTCGGTAAAGGTAAGGCATTCGAGCGAATCAGTAAGGTTCGGCATCTCAGGGCTGGAGACTTCCTGTTTGTGAAGTACACCGACGGTCATGTCAGTCGAAATGGAGTTGAGGACACTGGCCACGTGATGTTGGTGGCTTCCACTCCTGAACGAACCGATAAAATCGGTGAAGCACCAGTGGGGACAGATGTCTTTACCATTGAAGTAATTGATTCATCAGCCTCGGGGCATGGAACCCACGACACCCGGCATATCGGTAAAAACAAATTCACTGGTGGAGTGGGGAAGGGAACCCTCCGGATCGCCGTTAATCCAACCACAGACGAGATTGCGGCATATTCCTGGAGCGACCTGGTCAAGTCCGAGTACTTCTCCGCGCCGAACCGTGTCTTGATCGGCGCTCGCCTAAATCTGAACTTCTTTCAAGGAGGTGGGTCCCGATGATTCGGTCCATCAAATGTACGTTTCTCAGTCTCTTGGCGTTGGCAGCGGCTCAATCGTTCGCTATGCCACAACTCGACAAATTACCGAAATACACCGGCCCCAAAAAGAGGATCGCCGTTACTGAGATCGAGGTCAAGGTTGGGGCTTCTGATGGTGGATCGTCGGCAGGCTCCGGTACAGGTTCTTTGATGCCTCCAACCGATTTCGGACAGGGACTGACGGAGATGCTGATGACTGCGCTCAACAAGTCGAACCGGTTTGTGCTGTTGGAACGAACGGACAAGGGTTTGCAGGACATGATGAAAGAGCAGACCCAACCGGGTGTGACAGACGCCACTCGGATTCAGCCAAACAATTTTATGGGTGCCGAGGTGCTCATTCGTGGTGCAGTAACCGAATTTAGCTCAGAAGAGAAGAAAACCGATGCTGGTGGGTTATTGTCCGGAATCGGTGTTTCTCAGACAAACAACTCGTCGACCGTTGGTCTGGATTTACGTATCTACGACATTTCCACTGGTGAGATCCTAGATTCGGAAAAGGCGGAAGGGCATGTGAGTTCACGCGGAGTAGATCTCAGCTTTAGTAACAATGCCTACAATTTCGGTTCAAATTCTTTTCAAAGTAGCTCTCTTGGGAAGGCAACACGCCAGGCAATTGACAAGGCCGTTCTGATCATCTGTAACAAATTAGACAAGCGACCATGGCAGGCTCGGATCGCCGAAGTCGTAGATGACGAAGCTGACAAGAAGCAGCTCTATCTGAATGTAGGTTCACAGGCAGGCATCAAGGTTGGTGATGAATTCGAAGTCTTCCATCCCGGCAAAACGATCATGGACCCGGATCATCCCGGACGAGTTTTGGCAACGACAAAAGGAAGGCGTATTGGCCGCTGCAAGGTGAGTTCGGTTGAGCCCAGTGTGTCAATTGCCGCTCCTATTGAGGGAGAAGGCTTTGCCCCAAAAGATGTGATTCGGCTCCCTGAGCCAGTTCAAAAGCAGTAGCTGGTGGCCATAAGACCACAGAGAGAGGATAAGAATGAATTTCAAGAAAGTTAGATTGTTTGGTACGTTGGCCATTATCGCCGGTTCGGCAACTGTTTTCGGTTGGGCCATGGGTGGTTCGGTGCTTCAGATCAATGGAAAGCCCGTAAGTAACCGGGTGAAAGTCATGGATGGTGAGTCATGGGTGCCCGTGCGAGACCTCGCCAAATCACAAGGATTGGTGGTGACATCTTCGGGTGGGGTCTTGAATCTCGTGACTGCAGGTGGTGCCAATCAAGTGGGCACTCTCCAAGGAAAGATCGGCGACACCTTGTTCGATGGACATTGGAAGTTCAGCATTTCCAAGTTTGAGCCAGTTGACACGTATACAATTGCGACGGCTGCCCAAACCGATTATGGAGTTACCAGCCCAGTTTCTGAGATCGAAAACGGTGTCATTACACCCAAGAAGGGAACCAAGCTGTACGTTGCCACCTGCACCCTCAAGAATGGAATGACCCACGGTGCTCAGTTTGAGTGGACTGGTAGTGACACGAAAAATGCTGTGGCGGACACGAATGGAGTCAATCATCCATGGCTGGTATTTGACATCGCTTCGTCTGCCTTTGTAACGAAGGAAATGCTCCCAGGAGCCGCAATCAACTTTAAGATTTGTTTTGCTGTCGCAGACGGTGCAACACCTCAAGACGTTGTGATCACCCTTTTGACTTTAGGTGAGAAGACTGGAACTGACATTCGGTTCCATGTTTCCGGGGCCAACCAATGATGAGATTGGCGGCAACAATGGTCTCGATCTTGGCCGTTGGGTTGGCGTATGGTCAATCATCAAAGTTCCAAGCTCCCAAGTCGTCGCAGTTCAAGCGAGCACTTGTGTTCCGACCTTTCGACATGGTGAATGCTACTGGTAAACCGATCAAACCAACGGACACCCTTACGCTTTCAAACGGAAAGGTCGTTAGTGCCAAGGATTTCTATGATTCTTTGAATCGCATTGAGAAAGGACTTAACGCTTCTGGATATTCCTTGCGCGACCCTGAAGTCTCAGTGGTTAAAACCAACTACGCAGACACGGCCCTGCATCAACAGCAGTTCTCGGAATACAAAGCACTTGTAAAGCCTCCAACGTTTTCTCGTGACCAAGTCCGTCGTGCGTTGATCAGGATGCCGGTCGCTCCAAAAGTCATGGCGATGACGGTAAGAGGTAAAGGGAATCAAGGGCGCCAGTATGGGACGAAGTTTAACCCGAACTCTCAGGTTGGCGAGTTGCTGCTTACAACGGATAACTCTGGAACCAAGGTCAGTTCAACTGATGCAAATACGAACTACTATTGGCCATTCGATAAGCAGTTTGGTGATGCCAATTTGGGTGTGCGTCTGATAGCTAATGTAAGTGTTCACGCTTCAACGCATGCTCCGGCCAATGCCGATCAACATGGAGCTAAAACCAATATCAATGCAGGATTCACTGGTGCGGTTAAGGGCACGCTCCTGGGCCAAAGTTTTAATATTCTGGATGCCACCTGTCGAGCAGGGACCTCGAGCGATTCAACTCAGGTTTACACCCAATTCAAAGTTTCCGTCGGAGGCTTTGAAGTCTTGAATGAACAACCCAGCTTCAAGGATGGAATCTCATGGTCGGATACCTATTCGATCCCATTCCAACAGCAATCTCAAACCGTCGAGTATCCGATTTTTGGACCGTTTGCCTGCTCGGGATTTGTCGGTGTGGAAGGAGAAGCTGGTGTCACTGCCAACGTCAATTTGAACCCAATCTATTTGGAAGCTGATGTTCAGCCTTATGCCAAAGCAGGAGTCTATGGCGAGGTAGATGCCGGCCTGGATGTAGAAGTCGCCTCAGCATGGGGCGGACTTCATGCCAATCTCACTCTGGTCAACGACACTTTTACCTTGGGTGCGAATACGGGATTGGTGGCCATGCCTGGAAACAAACTGGGCTGGAGAGATGAAGTTTACGTACAGAACAACTTGACTCTCTTTCATGGTGATCTTTCTTTGGCGGTCCACATCTATGGGCCCGGAGGAACGAACCTATTCAGCCACCTTTATCCGTTCTATACGGTCCCAGGCTATTCCTTTAACGGAACCTTGTACCAAACAGGAACAACAACACCACTTAATTGGACGGCAAACTGATGAAACGATCCCTCTTTAAATCTTCATGCCTTCGGGCCGTTTTCTCAGTGGTTGCGATAGTGGGTGGATCGGTAATCGTATCAGCCCAATCGATCACCGAATCGCGGTTCCATAACGGTCAGCCGGTGATTAAGAAGTTTGCTACAGCCACGATCAAGGCGCCGACTACAATAGCGACTCCAACGCCAATCGTATTCAATCCTTTTAAATGTGAAATCCCACCTGGACATCCAGTGAACCCGAATACAAAGATCACATTGCCGAATGGAAAAGTGGTCACCGCTCAGGAATACATAGATTCCTTAAACCAGATAGAGAAGGGGCTTAATCAATATGGGCATAGCATGCGTGAACCTTCTGGTGCTGCGATCGGCGTTCGATTTGCGGATGCGGCTCAATTCCAACGACAGGTATCAGCCTATCGAGAAAGCATTGGCGGAAAGATAACAGGTTCCGCTATAGCTCCTGCTTCAACTCCAACTGAGAGCCAAACTTCAGTTGGTACGAACCGGATTATTGGTCGAGAGCGGAAACCGGGCGGTTCCCTTGCCGCGTCCGCACTGGGTAGCACTGGAGCGCGACAACTTCCAACCTCTACGTTGCGGGAGTCAAATACTCTGAGCACTCAGGTTGCGACCCCTCGGTCGCAATACTCCCGAGCGGCAGAGGCAAAGAGACAGTCATTGGTGGACAAGGAAGTAGCAGCGGTTGCGGCAATCTCCAAATCGAATCAAGCCTTTGATAAATCCTTTACGGGTGGGTTTGGAGACTCCAATTTTGGAGCAACGATAACTGCTGGAATCAGTGTAAAAGGCAGTAGTAATCCCGGGCCAACCGGTGCATTCGCCAGTGCCAACAGTCAAATTACAGCCACTGCTGGGATGGAAGCTGATGCCAACATCATGGGCAATAGCTTCAAACTTCTGCAATTCAATGCTCAATGCTCTGGTTCGAGCAATCTGAATACTAGCTACAACGTGGGTATGTATGTTGGCGGGGTCCAGATCTTTCAAGATCGAGATAGCACTACTGGACCTGTACTGCACTGGCAAGATGGCTTCTCGATTGATTGGGATGCTCAGAGTCCAACTTTTGTGCTTCCCATTTTCGGACCATTCCAGATGCAAGGATTCGTGGGGGTCAAAGGCAACGCAGGAGTAACGGGTTCATTTGAAGTTCGACCAACGATGGTGTCGGGTGGATTTGCACCCTTTATAACAGCATCAGCTTACGGTGAGATTACTGCTGGTGTTGATCTGGGAGTGGCATCTGCGAACTTTGGTGTTCATGCTGACCTTGTTCTTATCGATGATCACCTGAACTTCAACTTGGATGCAGGAGTGACTTGGGATCCCCAAAACAAGTTCATGGCGGTTCAGAACTGTTTCCTTGAGAACAAATTAACTGCAATGAGCGGGACGTTCTCATTAGTGGCCCACGTTTACGGACCTTGGGGCTTCAAACTCTACGACTGGAGTCAGGAACTCGCTGGATGGCCTGGTGAAACATCGGATGCTGTATACAGCGCTCCGACAAAAACGAAATTGAATTGGCACTAGATCTTGGTCTTTGTTTAATGCTTGTTGGAACGCCTTTTGGCGTTTCAGCAAGTAGAGCCGATTTGGGCAAAATTGCTCAAGTTGAACATTTCCAAAGATTGACCTATCACTTTTCCGTGAAAACCACTGGTCAGTCTGAGTTGGTTGAACTGAAGCAAGCGCCCACTTCCTACCGAAGTGCTCTGGTAGGTGAGCTAACCCTAATTGGCTCGGGTTCGGAAGACAGAGTTCTAGGCTGGGTCGAAATTCAGAGCCTATCTCTGACGTCTGGTCAATACCGAATGTCAGGAGCGGAAGAGGCATTGCTTAAGCTCCTCAATCAGCCGTTTCTTGTCTCGTCTAAACGTGGCAAAATTCAAGGGGTTGTGTTCCATAGTGGCACTCCTTCCGAGGTGCGCAAAACCATCAGGACGCTTCTTTCGGTTGCACAGCTTCCAACACCATCTCTCCGCACTCAAGTCTTGGATGATGTAGTTGGTAGTAAGCAAGTCACGGTAAAGCTTGGGGCTTATGGAGATTTGACCTGGAAGCCTATTCGTTATCTCGCTCACACCGGTAACTTGACCAGTTCGACGGTTTCAGGCACATGGAAGGCTAAATATGACAACAAAACCTTCTGGAGGATAATTTCTGTTACTGGTGAAGAGCATGTGAAGGCTCGAGTCACTGCTTCGAGTAATTCAGATACAACTATACAATCAACTCTGACGTTAGAACGTGTTCGGAACTTGGCGACGGCAGATCAAGCTGTTGCTTCTTCTCAGATGCAGACCCTCCGTGCGGAACCAGTCGAACCTCTTTGGACTCGTCCCACTGAGGCTGATTCCAGGCGCGCCCTTGCTAAACACACTTTGAGAAACCTGACCCGAGATGACGTGATGCGCATCGTCGATGATCTTGGGACATCCAGTCAGTCTGATCAAACAGGAACTGATGCCTTCTCGAAGTTGAGGGCTCTCTATATACTCGACGATCAAGCCGCCATCATGGGGGCGGCCAAGTTAAATCGCTTAGATCCCAAATCTCCACGGTTTATTGCGTATAGTCAGGCGCTGGTCAGTGCGGGTACGCCAACTTGCCAGCAAGGTTTTTTACAAGTATTAGAAGCGCGAAGGAAAGATCCCGTTGCATGTGAAAGGCTCATCGTACAGCTGGTAGGTTTGGAACATCCGACCCCCGAAAGTCTGAAGAAACTGATGGCTTTCGCTTCTTCGACAGACTCACCCACCTTGGCATCAAGCTCAGTTCTGATTTTGGGAAGGTTTGCGAACAGGCTTGCTCAATCAAATCCCGACCTTGGACATATGATTGTCACCCATCTCGGTAAGCAACTGACGGAATATAAGAATTCTGGCAAACAGAGCCTATATTTAGGTGCACTTGGAAATGCGGGACAGATTCAGTGCTTGCGGTACATAAAGCCATTCTTGACCTCAATGAATGGGGGATTACGCTCTGAGGCAGTTCGAGCCATTCGCTTCATTTCAGGCAACGAAATCGACCAAGTTCTACGATCAAAGCTATCAACTGATGGTTCGGACGACGTTCGTGAATCGGCAGTTTTTGCGTTGGGATTTCGGTCTTACAATAGCGATAACTTTGGCTCTGAAATTGTCGCCATGAGATCGGACAAGTCTGATCGTGTCCGAATGGCGGCACTTAACCTACTTTGGGGGATGAGAGACAGCCAGCCTGCGATTGTGTCTTTAATCCAGGATGTTTCTCAACGCGATCCGTCAAAAGAGATTCGGAAGCATGCCGCTGACTTGTTGAGTAGTCAATAGGACAAGGTCGCGATAAGGTAGATGATCTCCGAGTAGATGGCAAACGGATCAGGGGCATATGAAACTGCCCCTCCCGTGATATTTCAGCGATGGCTTTCAAGACTAAGGCTTGAGGTTATGAGCCCCCGACAGTAGCCTTGATAGGTAATGATATCGTAACACCAGCAGCGTCGCTCTGGTACCCCGCTGAGAATTGACCGCTGATCGTTCCCGTGTTACTGATGGACCAAAAGTTGGTCGCGGCGTTGGTAGGAAGCATGGTCAAGGGGCCCTTGGGACCTGGAATAGCTTTTGGAGCCCCTGAATTGGACCAATCATAGGTTTTTGGAACACCTTTGACAGGGGCAACGACAGCAACGTAGTAATTAGAATTTCCTACAATGGTGGCAGTTCCAACAGCCGTGCCTCCATTGTTGATTGCCGCCATAAAGCCAAGCGTGTACCCTGAAATCTTGAGTTCGGCTGCCTTTCCAGAGCGATCGGTGAAGGCATGATACGTACCTTGTGCGTCAATAAATGAGCCGACAAAGTCACCCTTGTCATTCAACCCATAGATACTACATTTCGGCTCGTTGGGATAGTTGAAGGCTGTGACAGTGCCAGCGTTCCAGAGGAATCCGTATTCACCGCCGGCGGAAGTGTTGGCTTGACCACACGCGATGTTTTTGTTGTTCAGGTTGTTGACATAAAGCCCATCACCATTGGGAGAAGTGATTGCAGTCTGCTTCCCAGATTTATCCTGAAAGTAAGACCCATTATTGCCCAAGCCCACGAAATTGCCGAGGTTGTTTATGGCGTAAAGAGTGTCACCAGAGTTGGCTGGCACGGCAGTAAGGTTCTTACCGTCCCAAACAAAGGCAGTGCCCGGTCCATTTGCGATGAACTGAGTGATCAGGAAGTCACCCTTATCATTGACTGAATAGCAAACAGGACTGGAAAGCAAAGGGAGCCCGGCTGGAATTTCATGAATCGTGTAAGTCTGGGCGAATGCCGAAGTTGCTGCGGCGGATGCGATGGAGAAGATCAGTATTCTGTAATTCATCATTTTCACCTGTCCTGCTTATTTCGCTGGAGTCCCTAGAAAGGGAATATAGATGGTTTCGCCCCATCCCGTTACTTTGTCAAAGTAGAAGCCTGTAAACATCCCGACAATTGAGCCGCTGTCGTTGACCCCGTAGACTTCCGTTCTATAAGTCGAACTAAGCGGGACCTGACCGTAGGGGGATTTGACTGTTTTGGGTGCAGAGGACTTGTAGTCAATAACTGAGACACTGCCTGTTTTGGTTCGGTAGAAGCCTACGACCGATCCAGCTTGTTTTCCGCTACTGATCACGGCAGAGCCGACTACAACCCCGGAATTATTGATCGAAGATGGGTTTGGATCAAAGCATCCTGGGACAACAATTGGACTTGGTTTTCCTTTGGTGGTCAAAAATCCGTAATATTCAACATGGGAGTTGTTGAGATAAAAAGTTCCGATGACATCTCCATTGTCATTTACTCCATTCAAACCGCAACCGGTTGATTTCGGATAGATGAACTTGTTAACGACACCTGCCTTCCATGCCCAACCATAAGAAACCGTGGTTGAGGAGTTAGCCATCCCTACGACAACGTTGTACTGATTGGATCCGGTTGGGTACGCCGTGTCACTTTGGGGAAACGAGATGAATGTTTGGTTGTATTGGGAATCCAATAGGTAGACACCACCTACGCCCATTCCGGTGATGTATCCAGTGTTGCTCAACGACAAATATTGATCATTGGGGGTGATCTGTTGAGCTTGCTTTACGTTGGTACCGGTGATCAAAAGGGCGGTTTGAGTTTGTCCGGCGGTGGTGTAAGGCTGTACCAAAATCGTCCCAGCGTTATTGATCGCATAGGGGTGTTGAATCGTTGTTTGATTGATTCCGGTGGGGATCGTCGTATAGGTGAATTTTTGGCCGAAAGCAGCAGTGACGATAACTGAGCTTGTCGCGAAAGTGAGAAATAAGCGCTGTTTCTTCATGGGGCTATTCCAAAACATGTGAAGTCGCAAGGGACACTAACGTTGACGCATTAACTTGTTAAGAATGTTCGTGCTGAAATTGCGCGAATGTGAACAAAAATCCTTAGTGGATTTGGGTCACCAAGAGCCGATCATTGATTGTTATCTGGTCGGGACGAGCAGAGTTATGGAAGCCAAACCTTCGTCCCAATCTTCGCTATCCTCCGTGTTCAGTCAGATTTAGCGAATATCAGGCAAGAATCTATGAAGGTTGAATCGTGGCTGGAGTGGGTCAATCACTATGGAACTAGTGACGATAGAACATCGACAAGCACATCCTCCAGCAATCAGTAAGGACAAGAATGGGGAATCCATTTCTTGGCCTGGATTGCTTGGAGTAGCTCTGATATCGATGCTGTTCTACTTACCTGCCTTGAGAGGTGAGTTAGTCTGGGATGACCTTCCACTTGTTGGCACCAATCTCTACGGAACCCAGAACCTCCATTCGGCGTTCACCATGCCGTTCGGGCATTATTACCGCCCACTTACTGCCGCTGTCTTTGCTATACAGAACGGGTTGGCCCATGGAACTCCGTTTCTTTATCACCTAACCAACATCATCCTCCATGTTCTTGCCTCTGTGTTGGTAGTAGTTCTTGCCTTTCAGGTGTTCCGCAAGAACCTTGTCGCAATCCTGGCTGGTCTTTTTCTTGCCGTTCAACCTGCTCAGGTTGGGGCGACGGCATGGGTTGGGGG
>Ga0164297_10001951_pt1 | contig 21017 bp, 28 predicted proteins | sample GEODES058metaG_FD_113539 | JGI IMG/M metagenome (GOLD analysis project Ga0164297, IMG submission 113539) | Dystrophic lake water microbial communities from Trout Bog Lake, Wisconsin, USA - GEODES058 metaG | ecosystem: Environmental > Aquatic > Freshwater > Lake | place: USA: Trout Bog Lake... | reverse complement strand
TAGGCTCGCTACAACGACCGCAAGAAGCAGAAAAGGGTTACTTCTGCGGGCGTTCATCACTCGATCTTACTTGAGAAGGTCTACGGATTAGTGACGATGAATCCGGCAGCAGCCAAAAACTTCTTTGCAGAGTGCGCGCTCAAATAAGAGTAAAAAGTCTTTGCCCAGATATTTTTCGCAGTCGACGGAGCGCTAGAAATTCCAATTTGGTATTGGCTCAACGCAGAAGATGGATTGGTGAATGGGATGAATTTCAACTTATCGGAGTTCGCGAGGACATCGGTCTTAAAGAGGATCGCAGCATCGACCGCACCAGCGAGGAGTTTTGCGGTTGCGGCGCTAGCGGTTGCTTCCAGCGATACGGGGGTGCTTGTAACAACTCCCTCACTCTTGAGCGCTGAGTCGGCAGCGATCCCACATGGAACGGTGTGTGCGCATTGCAGCCAGGCAACCTTCCCATTCAGGTCGGAGAACTTGGTGATTGAAGAACTCTTAGGCAGTGCAAGCACCACCTGATTTACAACGTAGTTGGTTGCGCCGGGAAAGATCTTTGCCACCTTCTGCATACTTGCACTATCGGCGGCGGCGAAGATATCTGCAGGCGCCCCTTGGGCGATCTGCGTAGCCAGAGTTGCCGATGAGCCAAAGGAGAACTTAATGGCGATCTGGGGATGGGCCTTCATGAACTTATCCCCCAAGGCGGTGTAGGCCTTGGTGAGGCTCGATGCCGCATAGACAGTCACAGTCCGTTGAGAAGCTGCTGCGCGCACTGGTGCGCTCATGGCTGTAGCCAGAACGAGCAGGGCTATGCCTACGGAGAGAGGTTTGGTTCTGGCCATTTACGAATAATAAAGCAATGGCCAGATGCCCGCAGGCTCCCCCAGCCTGGCTTTCAACTGGCATTTGTATTGCCTGCTGATAGGATTTCAATCACACCTTAAAGGAGGCTGCTATGTCAGTTGAAAGCAACGAAGCCCGTCTGCTCTTGCGCAATATTTGGGATGCTCAGGGCCAGTCAGCAGTCGACCTCGATGAGGATTGCAATCCAAATAAGATCTGCCGCAACATGAAGGAAGTCACCTTCGAAGGCTTCGCTGAAGAAGGCGGAGATTTGAAGACAGCCTGGCGCAACACACTCTCACGCGAAGGCAAAATTGGCACCGGCGGATCACTCGGTGATCTCGTTACCAGCCTCACTGAAACCAACTAAGCCTTCACGCTCACTTATTTAGATACCTCTATCTTTATGAATTCCACCAATGATTTTAAAGAGTTGTCCGTAGAACAACTGCAATCAGATCTGCGCGGGCTCGGATATATCTCTGATCGCGGGCTCACCACTTCTCTCTTGCTTGGCATGAAGCTCGGTCGACCACTCCTCCTTGAAGGTGAAGTAGGGGTAGGTAAGACCGAACTCGCGAAGACCGTTGCAAAACTCTATGGACGCACCCTGATCCGGCTGCAATGTTACGAAGGCATCGATACCAACCAAGCGCTCTACGAATGGGATTACGCCCGTCAGATGCTTCAGATTCGCTCAATGTCCAACAAGGAAGTTTCTGACTCTCAAGTCAACGATCTCTTTGGCTCTCAATTCCTTATCGAGCGCCCCTTACTTCAAGCAATTCGCGCTGGAGATCAATGCGTACTTCTGATCGATGAGATCGACCGCGCTGACGATGAATTTGAAGCTTTCCTCCTCGAGCTTCTCTCTGACTTTCAAATTACAATTCCTGAAATTGGAACGGTTGCAGCTACCTCTCGCCCGATCGTTATCCTCACCTCAAATCGCACCCGCGAATTACACGATGCCCTAAAGCGCCGCTGTCTCTATAACTGGATCGGATTTCCCGATGCAGAGCAGGAAATTTCGATTGTACGTTCTCGCCTTCCTGGCATCAGTGATCACCTTGCAACTCGAGTTGTCTCTGCAGTTCATAAGCTTCGCGATATGGATCTGGAGAAGTCTCCCGGTGTTGCAGAAACTATCGATTGGGTCGAATCGCTTGATGCAATCGGCGCGAAAGAACTCTCTGAATCTAATGTTCTCGAAACTCTAGGTTCGGTGATCAAAGGTCGCGACGATTTAGAGTTTGTTAGCAGCAACCTCTCCGAGATTGTGTACGGTGCCTAACACCGGGGCTTTCGACGAATTATTTGTCGAGTTTGGTCAGTTGTTACGAGCGGCGGGTCTGGTTATTGGATCCGATGATGTGATCTCTTTCTGCCAATCTGTTGGTGAATTAAATCCTGGAGATATGCTCGATATTTACTGGGCAGGACGAACTACTCTGGTTAGGCGCCGTGAAAATATCCCTACCTACAACAAAATCTTTAGATCTTTCTTCCTCGAGATTTCAGATGAAGAGAAAGATCCACGCAAGAAGAAGATAAAGGCCTCAGTTAATACCGCGGCCACCCTCGATATTCCAAATGTGGAAGAGGGCCAACCCGGCAATGGCGAAGAAGAATCCAAGATGGGTTATGTGGCCTCAGCTCAAGCGATCTATCGACAGAAATCCTTCGCAGAGTGCACTCCTCAAGAGATGCTGGCTCTTCGAAAGATGATGAACGCACTCAAACTCTCCCCACCCAAGAGACGTACAAGGCGCGAACAGAATTTCCCGGCAGGAAGAAAGCTCAATATGCGAAAGATTGTGCGTGAGACGATGCGAACGCATGGTGAACCACGCGAGCTCTTCTACTCAAGGCGCAAAGAGAAACTTCGCCCAGTTATTTTCATCCTGGATGTTTCTGGTTCGATGGCCGATTACTCTCGCAACCTACTTCAACTCGCCTACTCAGCCAGGCGTGCCAATACCAAGGTTGAAGTCTTTGCATTTGGCACTCGCCTCACCCGGATCACCAAATCACTCTCGCGTCGCAATCCCGATGAGGCGATGCGGCTTGCCGGAGAGGCGGTCTTTGACTGGGAGGGCGGCACTCGCATCGGCGATAGCGTCGGAGAGTTTGTTAAAAAATGGGGTCGCACCAGAATTGGGCGCGGAGCAATTGTCGTTATCTGCTCCGATGGCTTGGATAGAGGCGAACCCGCTGCATTGGCTCATGCTATGGAGTCACTGGCCCGCATCGCTTTTCGAGTAGTGTGGATGAATCCTCACAAAGGTGAAAACCAAGAGTGGACCCCCAACACCATGGGCATGGTCATCGCCGATCCATTTATAGATGAGGTTGTATCAGGACACAATCTCAAGAGTCTGGAAGAATTCAGCCGCAACCTCGCACACATCCGATAGGAGTAGCTCCGTGAAGTACAGCGTTTCAATCTATGCCGAAGGTGATCGCGAGATCAAGATCGAAGAGGTTGTTGAGTTGGCAGATGCCGTCGCAATTTATTCAGGTATCGCTACAGGTGCGGGCACCTTGGGCTACGGCGCTCAAATTTTGGTTGAGGCCGAGTACACAGACGAAGCCCTCGATAAGGCTCTAGAAATCTTTAAGCAGGCTGCAATCACTGCAAAGCTTCCACTCTGGCCGGTCGTCAAGGCAGAGACCATGACCGAAGATGAAGATTGGGAAGACGCCTTTCAATGATTCGACTCGGATCACTTGCCGGTTACCCCTTTGAAGGGCCGCGCTCTCTCGTGGGCTGGTCCCCACAGAAAATCTCTGCTGTCTACGCAGTGATGTGTTTGAGCGATCCAGAAAATAAACCTAAAGATTTCTCGGTCATCTACGTTGGCCATAGCGCTGATTTGTCGACCGTTGGTTTCCCCCTGAAACATCCAAAGTCATCGTCATGGGTAAAACGCGCTGGCGACAAGTTCAATCTTTACATCTGCTGGTACGAATTCTTGGGCGGCACCGAGAAGCACCGCGAGCAGATTGCACGCGAGTTGATGGCGGTCTACCAACCTAGCTGCAATGACGAGCAATACGATCAAGCATGGAAAGACGAATGGATCGGTGAATACTCAAATGCATTCACCGACCCATTGACTACAGCTCGCGACCCCAATGAGGGCCGTTAATTAATCTATCTTTGCGCCGACTCCTTCAAAGAGACGTGAGCGGCGGTGGCCCATTGCTGGGAAGTTTGGCTTACGGTGTTCTTCATGATCAGGGTCAGCTACATAAGTAGCACCTGTCACGATTCCCTCAGCCATTGTGTAGAGAAGAGGCAATGCGCCTGCAACGACGCCACCTGTGGTGTTGATTCGCTCTAATCCAGGTTCAATGGTGTCGGCATCTGCCTTAATCGCCCAGACCAAGTCAGCAGCCTCTTCGAGCTTCACGGCAACTGCAGCGAGTTGCTTGCCTACGATGAAGAGGTAGATAGCAAGTCCTGCAATAAGAGCGACGATATCGATGACGCTGAAAATCTGTAGACCCTTCATGAACGCACCTTCTCTAGTACTCGTCCGAGGAAGAGGTGATGCTCAAGGCCTTCGGCCAAGACAGCATCAACGGCTTCTGCGGTTCTATTAATCAATTCGGTATTGGCAGTGTTTGCCTTGGCCGCTGTCAGAGTGGCTCGAATAGCAGCAACTCGCTTATCGATGGTGCGCACAAGCAGTACGAGAATAGTGAGGAGCGCTGCGACCGCAACGACAACTACTGCTCCCAAGATATCCGCTGTGAGCCAGAGCGTATGTACGCTAGATGACATCTTCTCAGCCTCCTAGTTTCGTGCGGCCACGGTTGAGTCCTGCAACGATCGCATTGGCCGATGCGATGGTGACATTGAGATTTTCCAAGGCAGCGGTATTTTTCTCTGCGCCTTCAAGACCGGTGTTAATTGCCTGTGCCTGTCCCCCGATGCGATGGGCGAGCAACAAGATTGGAACAACGAGTGCTACGACGACCAGCACAACAATGGTTCCGATGATGTAGCCAAGGAGCCAACCACTATGTGAACTAAAGTTCATAATCTTCCCCCTAGATCGATTCCGCGAAATCGCGTACAGGCTTCAAGCTTGCATTGACTGAAGCAACGGCAGACGGAACGGTAGAAGTCTTAGCAACGATTACCTGGACTCCTCCATCGAGAGCGTCGAGAGTCTTCACTACTGCACGTAGGTGCAAAATGACTCGGACCAATCCCAGAGCTGCGGCGGCGATGATGAGCGTCGCCAAGATCAATGTGAATACTGCTTCTTGTGGCATCTTCCTCTCCTATCCCAGTAGTTTCGAAACAGGACCGGCGTAGCGAACTGCACCATTTGCTACATCTGCAATTACGGCTTCTGTCTTCTTCAATTGTTTTGGTGTGGCATCGAGTTCGCCGATGAGGGCTACTCCGCCTGCAAGTGCATCATCAGCGGCGCCACGAATACGCTCTAGTGGTCCGAGAACCATGTTGAGAAGGGCGACCAGTACAGGAACAATCACAACCAAGAGGATGAGATTGCCAATTCCCCATAAACTCATTTATATCTCCTAATCCTGTTATCGACGAGCCACTGGTTGATACGGCAAGAAAAAGCGAGCAAAGATGCGAGATGCGGCTCTCTTCACAACGGTGATTGCGATCGAGACACCACTAGCCGCCTTAGGGCCGCCAACGGAATTTGGATCCAATCCCATCGAGATCGCCTTCATGCGCGCCTGCATGCTTCCGGCAGTCTGATTTACCAAGACCGCGGTGACATCTGCCACCAAGCCACGACCGAACTGAGCTGCCGCACCTGAGATGGTGAGATCTAGTGAGATATTAACTCGAGTACCTGTCGCGGTTGGAGAAAGCGCGGCGGTGAGATTAGCTTGCGCTTCACCACGACCTTTGCGGTCTGCACCTGAAGCCTCAATGTTGATGACCTTCTTTGCATTATCTCGGCTTGTCACCTTCGCGGCTCCTGCAAACTCCAGCTTTACTGGGCCAGCAGAGATGATGACATCGCCCTCGTAGTGATCCTCAGCAATTTTGTTGGTGAGGTCAGCTCCAGGAATGCAAGCCGCTACTTGTGGAACATCATCAAAGAACTTCCATACCGCGTCGATTTGCTGATCGACGTCGATCGCTTGCGAGATTAGCATTTTGCCTCCTGGTTGATGAACGAGGTTGGATCTTTTTCAAAAGCTACGCGACATCCTGGTGCGCAGAAGTAGTACGTGGTGCCTTCGTAGTCAAAGGGGCGATTGGATTTATCCGCTGTGACAGTCATGCCACAGACGAGATCAATTGCTTCAGCCACTTCAAGCAAAGGAAGAAGCTTTGTAGCAGGCGCTGTGGCGCTCTGTTCAAAGATTCCGGTAGAGCGAAGTTGGACGAGTTGAGCAAGGATCGCAACGGCAACTTCTCTATGAGAGGTGTGGCCGAGATCGAGGCCGGCAGGGATATAAATCTTGCCTGTATCGGAATCGGAAAATCCACGATCTTTCAAGTAACCGAGAACCGCAAGGCCCCGCTTACGTGATGCAACAACGCCTAGGTACGCTGGTTTTACCTTGAGAGCAATCTCCGCTGCCTCTTCGTCACCATGTCCTTGTGTTGCCACAACGACGACGGAGCGAGAGGTAAAGGCATCCGGCTCAAAATCATTGAGATCAATGAGTTCAACACGCCAATCGAGAGTTTTGATGAGCTGATGGAGAGTTACCGCCATTGGCGAGCGACCCACGATGACAACATGGGGAGCCGCGGCGATTGGCTCTACATAAATTTGTAGCGCACCCTCACTCTGGCAGGCCATCGGTACTGTCATGACGCCATCGGGCACATGCATTCCTTTGAAATCCGCCTCTTGACCCAACCAGATGAGTTGAGCTTTGCCAGATTCCATGACCTTCTTCGCTTCACGGATGAGAACTGGTTCGGCGCAAGCGCCACCGATCCATCCAAAGAGCTTGCCATCTTGAGTGATGATTGCGCGCGAACCACTGTGGCCGGAAGAGGGACCTTGGCGCCAGACGACAGTTGCCATGACAAAGGATTCACCATTCTTTGTCAGTTCAACTGCGCGCTCCATGACGCTAAATCCCTCTACGACACTTTGTGACATTGGATTAGTTACCGCTCCGAACAGGTGGCATGCCATAGACATCTTGACCTGTTGTGAGTGCTTCATAGACGCGGTTAGGCATCAGAGGCATATCGATATTGCGAACACCCTTGTGGCTCAGTGCGTTAACAACTGCGTTAACGAATGCAGCTGGTCCAGCAACTGTTGCACACTCACCAACACCCTTTGCACCAATTGGATGGTGTGGGCAAGGAGTGACAACTTCGTAGAGTTCGAAGCCTGGTGTCTCCCACGCGGTTGGTAGCAAGAAGTCCATGTAGTTCGAACCGATGCAGTTACCCTCTTCGTCGTAGGTGATGTACTGCATGTTCGCCATCGCATAGGCCTCAGTGAGACCACCCATGATCTGTCCTTCGACGATCATTGGATTGATGCGAACGCCGCAGTCATCGACAGCAACGAACTGGAGAACATCCCAGACGCCGGTCTCTGGATCAACTTCGACCTTGCAGAAATACGCTGCAAATGGCCAGGTAAGGTTTGGTGGATCGTAGTACGCAGTGTTTTCCAGACCTGGCTCCATGCCATCTGGCATATTGCTGTAGGCGGCCATTGCGCACTCTTGGATTGTTACACCGCGATCTGAATTAGAGCGGACATAGAAACGACCGAGCTCCCATTCAATATCTTCTTCTGATACTTCAAGAAGGTGTGCCGCAATCTTACGAGCCTTAGCGCGAACCTTGCGAGCAGCCATTGATACGGCAGCGCCAGCAACTGGTGTGCTTCGTGACGCGTAGGTACCCATACCAAATGGAGCGGTATCGGTATCGCCCTCTTCGACGACGATATCTTCTGCAGGTATACCCAACTCGTGAGCAACGATCTGCGCCCATGTGGTTTCGTGACCTTGACCCTGAGTCTTAGCTCCGGTGCGAAGGATCGCCTTACCAGTCATGTGCACGCGCAACTCGGCAGAGTCGAACATCTTGATTCCAAGGATGTCGTACTCACGGCTGTTACCAGCTCCGAGAGGCTCGGTCATTGTTGAGATACCAATTCCAAGAAGCTTGCCACGCTTGCGGGCCTCTTCTTGCTCCTTAGCAAAGTTCTTATAACCGATCGCTTCCATACCTACATTGAGGCACTTCTCGTATTGACCTGAGTCAGTCAAGAAACCGAAAGCGGTACGGTGTGGGAAGTCGTCATCCTTCACGAAGTTCACGCGACGGAACTCTGCTTGATCCATTCCTAGATCATCAGCAGCTGCATGCACCATGCGCTCTTGGAAGAACATCGCCTCTGTTACGCGGAATGAACAACGGTAGGCCACGCCACCTGGTGCTTTATTGGTGTAGTAACCCGTTGCGAACATATGCGCAGTTGGAATGTCATAGCAAGCAAATGCTGAGTGCATCAGACCAATCTTGAACTTACTTGGTTGAGCATCGGCGAAGAATGCACCGTGATCTGAAATGGTGTTCATGCGGATAGCAAGAATCTTTCCATCCTTGCGCAGCGCCATTTCACCCTTGAGGTAAACGTCGCGGCCGAAACCAGTTGAGATCAAGTTACCTGTCTTATCTTCGATCCACTTGACTGGCTTCTCGGTGAGAATGGAGGCAAGAATCGAGATGACGTAACCTGGATATACAGGCACCTTGTTACCGAAGCCGCCACCGATATCTGGTGAGACGACGCGGATCTGCTGCTCTGGAAGTTCAGCGACGAGTGCAACTGCAGCACGCACGATATGTGGTGCTTGTGAAGTTACATAGAAGGTGAGCTTTCCGGTAGCGCGATCGAAATCTGCAATCGAACCGCAGCACTCAATTGGAGATGGGTGAGTGCGTGGGTAGTGCATCTCTACCTTAGAGACGAGATCTGCCTCTTCGAATGCCTTATCTGTCTTGGCCTTATCGCCGATCTCCCAGTCAAAGACCTTGTTGCCAACTTGGCCGGCCTTATCGTCGCGGATCTGAATTGCATCAGGCGCTGCAGCTTGTACAGGGTTGACGATCGGAGGAAGAATTTCGTAATCCACCACGATCTTTGCACATGCATCTTTAGCGATGTATGGGTCATCTGCAATAACTGCGCAGACTTCTTGTCCTTGGAAGCGAACCTTGTCGGTCGCAAGAACTGCCGCAGTGTCATAGGAAAGTGTTGGCATCCACGCAAGGTTGCGAGCAGCCATCATTTCGCCGGTAAGAACCAAGCGAACTCCTGGCATATCCCAGGCAGCACTCGTATCAATTGACTTGATGCGAGCGTGCGCAACTGGGCTACGCAAGATTTCCATGTGCAACATTCCTGGAAGGACGATGTCATCGACATAGTTGCCCTTACCGCGGATGAAGCGATTGTCTTCTACACGGCGGCGGCTTGCGCCGAGTCCGCCAATCTTGACTTCGTCTAGTGACATATTTCTATCGCCCCTTAATTAGTTTCCGCGCGCATTTTGTCAGCAGCCCAGAGGACAGCCTTAACAATATTTTGGTATCCAGTGCAACGGCAGAGGTTGCCTGAAAGTGCCCAGCGAATTTCATCTTCTGTTGGGTCTGGGTTTCTCTCAAGAAGAGCCTTTGCAGACATCATCATGCCTGGTGTGCAGAAACCACATTGCAGACCATGCTCTTGTTTGAAGCCCTCTTGGATTGGGTGAAGCTCACTTGGTGTAGCTAGACCTTCGACAGTTTGAACTTCGCGACCATCTGCTTGCACAGCAAGCATGGTGCAGCTCTTTACTGGACGTCCATCAACCAAGACGGTGCAAGCACCACAGTTTGTTGTGTCGCAACCCTTGTGAGTTCCGGTGAGATCTAGGCCCTGACGCAGGAGATCAGCCAAGAGCAAACGTGGCTCGACATCTAGAGTGCGATCATTTCCATTCACATTAACGGTAATGCGTGTGACTGGAATGCCGGCTCCGGGCGGAGTTGCGATCTCTTCAAAAAGACTCGACATATTTAGGCTACTTTCTCTGAGATTTGAGATACAAGGATTCGCTTTACAAAGGTCTTAACAATTTGTCGCTTGTAGTCAGAAGAACCACGGTGATCTGTACGAGGTTCTGCCTTCGCAGCTACTGCTGCTGCAACGCTATCGATAGCGGCTTCAGTGAGTTCGTGGCCGACTAGCGCAGATGCTTCATCATTTGCATCAATCGTCTTGCCACCTACTCCGGCGAGCGCAATTCCCGCGCGAAGTACGCGGTTGCCTTCCATATCAAGAGCAACTGCAACTGATGCTGTAGCGAAGTCACCAACGCGGCGCTCCAACTTGAGATAACCGCCGCGAGCAACTCCCTTTGGTGCAGGAATAACTGCTTCGATAGCGATCTCGTTGTAGTTCAGTGCATTTGCATATGGACCGAGTACGAAATCCTTCATATCAATGGTGCGCTTGCCCTTTGGTCCCTGAACTACAAGGTGGCCACCGAGAGCGATCATCGTCGCAGCCCAGTCACCTTGTGGATCGGCGTGGCATACAGAGCCAACAAAAGTTCCGCGGGTACGCACGATTGGATCGGCAACGAGTGGAGCTGCTGCTGCGATAGTTGGTTGACGCTTTGCAATTTCAGCCGAGTGCTCTAGATCTTCATGGCGGCATAGCGCGCCAATATGAAGAGAACCGTCAGCATCAAAGCGGTGATAGTTAAGACCAGGGATGTTATTGATATCAACAATCTGCTCTGGGAATGCAAAGCGAAGCTTCAGCATTGGGACCAAGCTCTGGCCACCTGCCAAAATTTTCGCATCTCCCTTTCCTGCATCAAGAAGCGCAATTGCCGCCTCAAGAGTCTTGGGAGATTCGTACTTAAATCGTGATGGATACATTGTGCGACCCTTGCTCCTATTCCCGGTTACTTACGCTTTTTATCTGGAACTGCTGTTGGCATTGAATCTGCATCTGGATCGGGGCGTGGCTCTTGGTGAGCTGGCCATGGTCCTTGTACTGGTTGACTAGCAACCTTCATAAATTCTGTGAATTGTGGCCACGCCCAAATTGTTGGGCTCTTGCCTTCTCGAGGTGAATTTTCAATGAGCGAAAAGAATCGAGGATTGCCTCGTTCGTGCCCGGTTGATTCAACAGCCATGTCAAGACCCTTCTAGTGTGCCTAGGTGTGGAAGGTGTGAGCGTGGAAAGTAACACTCTTGCGAACGCTCAGCAAGAGAAAATAGCCTGCAAAACACGCTTTTTTATATGAACAATCTACTCAGCAAAGCGTCAAGAAAGCGTTACAAAAGCGTTATCAATTGTCAAGGTATTGAGCGAGATCTTCCTTAGTATCCAGATCATTTCCAGTTGCGAACTGCGCCAGTGGGATGTAAAGAATGTCGCTTCTGCCGCGTAAGAAGTTGCGAGCGCCGACATCACCCTGGGCACTTTCTTGAATCTCGCTCCAATACTCTCGACCAATTTTTACGGGGTGGCCAGCTCGGCCGTTGAACTCACCCATTGCGATCGACGATTGAGCGAGCGCCACTTCCTGCAACGCTTGTGAAGTTAATCCCGGAAGATCGACCAATGAAATCAATACCGACTCATACTCTTCGTTTTCTGCCAGAGCGCTTAGCCCGGCACGAAGTGATGAACCCATCCCCTCTGCCCATTGTTCATTGATCACAATGTGAGCGCCCGGCACTTCACCAATCCATGCGCCAAGGACTACATACACCGTTGATATTCCGGCTTCGTGAAATCTATTGACCGCGCGATCTACGAGTCGTTCACCGTTAATTTCAACGATCGCCTTTGGCCCGCCCATGCGTGAGCCAGATCCTGCCGCCAAGAGCAAACCAACGAGCATCGCTATACTCTAAGGCATGCGTGAGATCATGGAGGAGATACATCCTCATTACCTCTCAAGACTCCCCTTTGCCGTCGCAACCGTTACCCGCACATGGAGTTCTGCTCCTCGTCCGGTAGGCGCGACTATGGCGGTCACCCAAAATGGTGAAGCGATAGGAAGCGTCTCGGGTGGTTGTGTTGAGGGCGCGGTTCATGAAGCCGCGATGGAAGTTCTCAAGACCGGAATTCCTCAGCTCGTCTCATACGGCGTGAGTGATGACAATGCCTTCTCTGTTGGCCTCACCTGTGGTGGAACCATCGAACTCTTTATCCAGCTCATTGACCCACAGAGCTTTCCGAACTTCAACGAGGTCCTTGAAGCACTCACACTCAAGAAGCCAATCGCCATCGCTACCTTGATTAGCGGCGCCGAAGGCATCGGCCAGCGCATCGTGCTCACCCACGAGCAGGCCTCTGGAACTCTTGGAAATATCGGACTTGATGAGGCAGTGATCGAAGGAGCCAGGGGTCTATTGAGCCAGGGAGTTACCAAGGCGATCAAGCTAGGAGCCGAGGGTCAACGCCGTGTTGATGATCTAACAATCTTTGTTGAGTCCTATTCACCCGCCCCACATATGATCGTCTTTGGCGCTATCGACTTCGCCGCCGCAGTTGCCCGCATCGGAAAGTTCATGGGCTATTTCGTTACCGTCTGCGACGCCCGTCCACTCTTTGCGACAAAGCGCCGCTTCCCAGAAGCCGATGAAGTGATCGTCGATTGGCCTCATCGCTATCTTCCAACCGCGCAGGTAGATGAGCGGACCGTGATCTGCGTTCTTACTCATGATCCAAAGTTTGATGTCCCAGTCCTAGAGATTGCGCTGCGCAGCAAAGCTGGGTACATCGGCGCGATGGGTAGCCGCAGAACTCACCAGGATCGCCTTGAGCGTCTGCGCGAGATCGGAATGACCCAAGCTGAGATCGATCGCCTTCGCTCCCCTATCGGTTTAGATATTGGTGCGCGCACACCGGAAGAGACAGCAGTTTCAATCGCTGCCGAAATCATCTCTGACATTGTGGGTGGTAGCAATCAACCGCTACGACAAGGTTCTGAACCTATCCATCGTCGCTCACTTGCCAGTGAAGACGAACCTGCTCCAAAGGTTATTTAAAAACTAATCCAGCGCACCTGTGCGCCAACTGGATGTTCACCTGGATCTACAAGTGCAAAACCATCAGCGCTTGCAACCCCACGCAACATCGCAGAGTTGAGATAGTGAGTCGGAGTGAATTGATCTCCACTCAGCACGCCTGGAACAAATCGCGAAAAATCTTTTGGAGTCTTGAGCGCTTCAGTAATAAACACGGTGCGAAGCGGCTCGAGATTCTTACCCATGATCGATGAGAGCGCTAAGCGACCAAGAGAGTTAAGGGCGGCCAATGCAGATTGCGGATTTCCAGGAAGTGCAACAAATGGCACTGTTCGATTCTGATGTGGGATTGCAGAGAAGATCATGTGATAACCAGGTCGCACCCGTACGCAATCAACAAGGTACTCGGCGCCAAACTTACTGATTACTGGGCGAATGAAATCCTGCGCTCCATCGGCAGTGCCACCTGTTGTAAAAATGATGTCAACATCAGGTAGAACCCATGTGATTGCTTCGTGGAGCGAATCTAAATTGTCTCGGACAAACTGCGCGCGATAAATCTCACCGCCATAGCTCCGCAATAGCGCCGGCAACTGTGGGCCAAGCGCATCTCTGATAGCCCCACCTTCCGGGACACCTTCATGCAAAAGTTCATCGCCCAAGAAGAAGATTGCGATACGAGGAATTTTCGTCACAAGAATTCGATCGTGACCAGTTGCTGCAAGTAAGCCGACCATCGCAGGAGATAGCTTGCTTCCCTTCTGCGTGAGCAAGTCTCCGACCTTGCACTCTAAAGCTGCGGGCCTAAAGTTCGCGCCATCAGCGATAACTCCGCTAATTGCACCTTCGTTCTCTACCGCCTCTTCCCATGGCAATACCGCAGTACAGCCTTCGGGGATAACTCCACCAGTGCCAATGCGCATGCATTCGCCAGCGTTGAGCGAACGTTCACTCGCTCTTCCTGTATGTACCTCGCCAACAATCTGCCACGGTCCGCTGGAGCAGACAGCCCAGCCATCCATCGACGAAGTTGTATAGGCGGGCAGGTTGCAGAGTGAATGAAGATCTACAGCCGCGATTCTGCCGACCGCATCATGAATTGCAATCTCTTCAGAACCCAGAACAGGAAAACAGGTACTTACTATTGAATACGCCTCGTCAAAGCTGCCTTCTCGCATATCAACCTCAACTACTCTTTTTGAGAGAGTAAATCCTCAAGTTTCTTGAGGCGCTTGTGCATGACAAAGTGCAGGTAAATCATCCCAACATCAAAGATGAACATCACTGCCATAAGGGCCCACATAAAATTCATTTCGACCCGATCGCTATGGACCAATGGCATCTGCATGGTCGAATTAAATACCATTAATTACAGCTAGCGCTTCGGCCAAAACCGATATCGCCACTTCGATGGGATTCGCAGCCCCAATTCGGAATCCTGCCGGACCATGTACGCGTGAGAGGTCGGTTATCTCGCGATATGCCAGCCAATCAGCGCGGTTCTCTTGCATCTTGGTCGAGCCCAGCGCTCCGATATAGCCAGCCTTACTCTCTAGTGCATATGCCAGAGCCCGGCTAGAACTTTCGACCTCGTGACCCGTGATGATGACTGAGTCGATAGGTGAAAGCGTGGCTGCAACTCCTGCAAAATTATCTGGTCGAGTTTCGATGACAACTTGCCAACCCATGGCTTCAGCCAATCCTGCAATTGCTTGCGGCATAGGGCCATCGCCATAAATAGCAATCTTTCGGATCGGCGCAAAGATAGAAATGATTCGCCCATCTGATTCGACAGATCCTGGCTTCTGTGATGCAAACTTTTCGGTGAGCTCTGGATCTGCAGCAAGGATCGATGCAGAGTTATAACTTTCGATGGCGGTGATATCACCGTTGACCACTGAGAGATCGAGTGCAATCTTCTCGCGCTCCAAGAAAGAATTCCATAAATCAAAATCAAAAAGCGCAGCAGGAGCAACAGCAAATTTCAGGTGAGCTCCAACCGGAATCCCACAGAGAGTGGATTCGAGTGGCGTGACTTCGCATTCCACAATTCGACCGACCTCGAGCTTCTTTGTTGCAATATCGAGGAAGCGAGTATCGAATGCGCCATTGAAGAGTGAGCCAAGTCGGCCGCCTCCTGGTGTAAAGACAACCGCATCATTCGGGTTGGCTTGCGCCCACGGCGATATCAACCAGGCGATATCAGCTCTGGTCTTTGAGCGAACAAAAGCGGCAACGCTTAATGCGATGTCATACATGCGAGGAGTATAAGTCCCACTTCTGGATGCCGCCTTCCAGGCTGGCTACCTCACTAAAACCTGCTTCCACCAAGGCTGCAGCGCAATTCCACGAGCGAATTCCGCTATGGCAGTAGAGGACGATCGGTAATTCTCGAGAGATTTTTTCAGTAGCCATTCCGCTAAGGATCTCTATTTGAGGGATCAGCGTCGCACCCTCAATAAATCCTTGCTGCCACTCCTCGACTTCGCGCACATCAATGAGTTGGAACTCTGCGGCTGAATTCTTCATTGCAATGAAATCGTAAATTGAAATTTCCTTCACCTGACCGGGGGTCACATCAAAGAGCGAGGTCGAACAGAAAGATTCATAATCATCAAGCAAAGTGCTTTGGGTTGGGGAATCACCGCATAGGGCGCAATTACTGTTGCGATTCAAATTGATTGTTTCAAATCCAGAGGTGAGTGCGTCATAGGTAAGAAATTTTCCAACCAGAGGTGATCCAACGCCGGTGATCAACTTGATCACCTCGGTAGCTTGCAATGAACCGATAGTTCCGCAAAGGGCACCGAAGACTCCACCGGTTGCACAATTTGGTGCCAACTCTTTAGCGGGTGGTTCTGGGTGCAAGCAACGATAACAAGGGCCACCTGGCGCACAAAAGACAGAGAGCTGACCATCAAATCGATAAACAGATCCCCAGATGCAGGGTTTGCCAGCTAAGAAGCAGGCATCATTGATTAAGTAACGAGTTGCAAAATTGTCTGTGGCATCGACAACCAGGTCATACCCTTGAATGATTTCGATCGCGTTCTCGCGGTTGAGCCCTTCTGGGTGCAGATTTACATCTACCTCTTTATTGAGATCCTTAATAAATCGTTCTGCGCTCTGAATTTTTGGAAGGTCGAGATCAGATTCCCGATGGATTACCTGTCGTTGAAGATTGGAGATATCGACGCTATCAAAATCGACGATTCCGATTGTCCCGACCCCAGTTGCTGCCAGGTACATCAATACAGGTGACCCCAAACCACCTGCCCCTACGCAGAGAACCTTTGCCTCTCTTAAACGAATTTGACCCTGGGTGCCAATCCCCGGAAGAACCAGATGCCGTCCGTAGCGTTGGTGCTCGCTCTCACTCAGGCCCGATTCGCTCATAAATAAAGGGTATCTAAATCTCCCTTAAACGGTTCGGTCAGGCCTTAGAAGGAACCCACAAACGGTCCCCCGCTGCCAAATCAGTGCTTGAGAGTTGGTTGGCATCGACGATCTCTTGCTCTACAGCCGTGACAGAACCGCTGCCAGAAACCATAGAAGCAAGGGACCACAAGGTTTCGCCGGGTGCAACAACAACCTGGACATAACCCATCGAAGCCGGCGTTGACGGAACGCCTTTCTCGGATGCATTACCAACTGCGCTAAAACCAGCGCCAATTACTATTAATAGAGATGCGACAGCGGTGCCACGAACTACATTGCGACCACGTGCGGTTAATTTGGTAGCCATTGGGGAAGCTCCTTCACTTACTTAAACGATATTCGAGGGGATTCGAACACCTGTTCTAAAAGGAACAATACATTCCCCCACCGACATTGGCAAGAAAATTTCGAACACTTGTTCGACTTTTTTCACCCTTTGCCCTACCCTTAATCCATGAGCACAAAAGGCGATTCAAAAGGCGTAAAGAGCACCCCTGCGACTATCTCCGAGCTGCCAGATGGCCCGGCTGACGACAATGGCCTCACCACTCGCCAGCAGTTGATCCTGGATGTCATCAAGAAGGCCATCGAAACCAACGGCTATCCACCTTCAATGCGTGAGATCGGCCAAGCAGCTGGCCTCGCCTCCCCCGCCTCCGTTAAGTATCAGATCGAAGCCCTCGTTGAAAAAGGCTTTATCCGCAAAGACGCCTCTAAAGGACGTGCCTTTGAAATCACCGATCCCAACGATGCCGACTCCATTAAGCCTGAGAAGACAGTCAATATCCCACTTGTGGGCCGCATCGCCGCCGGTGGTCCAATTCTTGCCGAACAACACATCGAAGAGGTCTTCCCTCTCCCAGAGTCCCTTGTCGGACAAGGCGAGCTCTTCCTCCTCAAGGTAGTCGGCGATTCCATGATCGATGTCGCAATCTGCGATGGCGATTACGTCGTGATCCGTTCCCAAAAGAATGCCGAAAAGGGCGAGATTGTCGCCGCAATGATCGATGGCGAAGCAACGGTAAAAACTTTCTCCAAGAAGGATGGCCACTACTGGCTGCTCCCCGCTAACGACAACTACGCCCCGATCCCTGCAGATAATGCTGAGATATTGGGTAAAGTGACTGCGGTTTTGAGGTCGGTTAGATAATCAGCTAAGTAGAACTTCTAAGACAATACTCTCACCACAACTCACAAGCGAACCTGCACAAGATTGTCGGCATGGCTCACTACTGTTGCCCGTGAAATAGGGAGCGTTAATTGGCAAATTTGAAGTTTATTGATTTATTCGCTGGCATCGGCGGATTCCACCTGGCGTTTCATAACGTTGGTGCCGAGTGCGTTTTTGCTTCGGAGTGGAATGAGGCTGCTCGGTTAACTTATGAAACCAATTTTTCAAAAGTTTCTCCACGTCTGTTCGCGAGGGGAAATTTTGTTGGAGATATCACGCAGGTTGATAAGGAAAATATCCCCGACTTTGACATTTTGTGCGCGGGTTTTCCTTGCCAACCCTTTAGTCAAGCAGGATTTAAAAAGGGGTTTGAAGACATACGTGGAACACTATTTTTTGACATAGCAGAAATCATCCGGATAAAAAAGCCCAGAGCTTTTTTCCTAGAAAACGTTCGGGGTTTGTATACACATGACAGGGGTCGCACTTTTGAAACTATAAGGAAAACGCTGACCGACGATCTTGGCTATTCATTTCATCACGCAATTGTCCGGGCGTCGGATCACGGACTTCCGCAACACCGCCCAAGACTTTTTATGGTCGGTTTTAGAGATTCACAAGCTGATTTTAAGTTTCCCTCTAAAAGAAAATTGAAATTCACAATGTCGGATGTGATGAAGGGTGAAGTTGAGCGGGAAATCGGATACACGTTGAGAGTCGGAGGTAAAAGCTCACCGATTGATGATCGCCGGAATTGGGATGGTTATGTCGTAGATGGCGAAGTTAGACGGTTAACCCCAAGCGAAGGCAAAAAAATGCAAGGATTTCCCGCTTCATTCAAATTCCCTGTTTCAGACACCGAAGCTTTAAAGCAACTGGGCAACAGCGTAGCGGTGACGGCGATTCAAGATTACGCGGCTGCAATTGTTGAAACTTTAGGAAAGCGCCGCGGTGTCCAACGCAGCGCCTAAAGGAAACGTCGGAGAGTGGAGTGAGCTCTTTGCACTAGCTTACTTACTCGTGCAAGGCGGGGCTTACTCTGCAAATTCAGATCAAGAACCTGATCATAATCTCTATTACAAAGTTCTTCAGATAGTGATTGCAGGCGAAGCATTGCAGGGTGAAATTAGATATGACATCCGTGATGAGCAGATCGCAATATTTGAGGATGGTTACTTGGTTTCCGAAGTAGATAAATCCGAGATAAAGAGACAAGCAGATTTTTTTTTCATAGATCTAATGAGCGGAACGGGCAAAAAGACTTTTCATCTTGACAGCGGACAAAGGTTGATGGCTTTGCTAAATAAGAAGTCAATGAGCGCAACATCAAGTGAGCGCGAAACGGACTTGTCATTAGTTATCGCTGATAATGAATCAGGTGGGCCAACCCCGCGGTATGGATTCAGCATCAAGTCACAGCTAGGACAGCCTTCAACTCTCTTAAATTCATCTGGATCGACCAATATTATTTATGAAATTTTACCAAGTGATGTTTCTGAGAGATTTCCACTACCTGATATTTCTAAGACCGCCAGTAGTCATCCCCAAAATATACGAGCGATTCTTAAGGCGGGATACACCCTAAAATTTCATCGTTATCAGAGCGAGACATTTGCTGAGAATTTAGGTTTTGTTGACAGCAAACTTCCCGAAAATTTGGCAAAAGTAGTTCTCGAGTCTTATGTACACGATGAAATTAAAGGGTTCTCCGAAGTGGCGGAGAGAGTATTTAACCCGGGAGAAAAGTCCTCAGAGCAACCTCTTTTCAAAATGCGCGAATTCCTAGGTGCTGTCTCGATGGGCTTGCGACCGAATACGATCTGGAAGGGCAACGCATCAAAATTCAAAGGCCTAATGATCGTAAAACACGACGGAACGGTTCTTTTCTACTACTTGAACTCGCGCTTAAATTTCGAAGAGTACCTGTACAAGAATGTCAGATTTGAGCGGCCCTCTACAAAACGTCATAAATATGGAACCATCTTCGAGGAAGAGGCCTCTCGGTTTATCAAATTGAACTTGCAAATTCGTTTCCAGCGCTAGTGAATTTACCGATCTGCCCTATTGAATTCTTCCCTCGCTTGCTGGAAGCTTCGGTCAACGCGAGGAGCAACTTTGAAAACTTGGAGCTTTCTTCAAATTCCACACCCAGCCGATGCGACGACGCGTTCGAGCCTCTACGAGGATGTCTTGGGTGAGCGTTACTCATGGGATTCAACAGTGCCAAACCACTCAAAAGTTCAAGTGAAGGATCTTGTAGTTATTGTCGATCCGATAAGTGTCCTTGGTTTCTCTCGAATATCAAGAATGCATATTGAGGTTGGCAAGAAAGAGCGATTTAGATGCCCGCGCTGTCAGAGCACGAAAATCTCCGCTCGATCTGAACTTTTGCCAAAATACAGGTGTTCGCAGTGTAAGAATGAATTCAATGACCGGGTCAGTGAAGTAATCGATGTAATTAAATATCATGCCTATTATCCTGAAACTTGGCACTCAATTGCAAATTTACCCAAGAATCTTTTGGAAGCGGCCTATAGATCCAAAGCCATACAACATTCGATACGAGAATTAGACAGAAACGTCGTTAACTCTATCCTCGGGAAGGTATTCATCTCTTTATAACTCAACGAAATTCAAACTCTTGTAGTTGTCAGTGGGGTCCTATATCTTCTTTCCATGATTACCGCAATCGAAACTACTGAGCAGCAAAAGTTTTACGAGTACTTGAAATCTCAGTTCATGCAGGCGGGAGAATCGATCAAGGATGCCATCGATGCACTACTCAACACCGGACTAATCACCGATATTGCACAAGTTGAAATGATGAAGGACGTTGGGAACTTCTTGCAGCATCAGATTGATCTAAAAGCCAAAATTGTAAAAGCCGGTCCGGGAATTGTGGACACGCCGAGACCGCTTTGGACTGATGGCCAAGGGAAACGGTGGGATCTCGTAAAGCAGTCCTTGCAAAAAATGAATTTCAGCGCCGTAGACATTCAAGAAATCGATGACTCTACAACCGCAATTTTGAATGAAGGTTTCGAGCCACCGAGAAAGAAGAAATTTGTTGTTCGGAGAGGCTTGGTTTTGGGTTACGTTCAATCTGGTAAAACCACAAATTTCATTTCACTAATTGCTAAAGCAGCTGACTCTGGTTACAAATTTATTATCGTTCTGACGGGCATCACGGACAATTTACGAGTTCAGACTCAAATACGAATCGACGAGAGACTAATCCTTGACCCAACCCAGTGGATTCAGCTAACAACTCAAGAAAGTGACTTTAGGGCTTCTGAAATTAACGCTGCAGCTTTCTTTACAGCGGCGCAGACGGGAAACCTCGCAGTTATTGCGGTTGTTAAAAAGAACAGCAAACGGCTTCAATCTTTGATTGATTGGCTGAATACCTTGGATCATTCGATACGTTCAACGTTGCCGATTCTCGTGGTTGATGATGAAGCAGACCAAGCAACTCCAAACACTGCGAAAAAGGGTAAATCAACAATTAACCGACTAGTTGAAAAATTGGCAGATCCGGAG
>Ga0164297_10001950_pt1 | contig 21021 bp, 20 predicted proteins | sample GEODES058metaG_FD_113539 | JGI IMG/M metagenome (GOLD analysis project Ga0164297, IMG submission 113539) | Dystrophic lake water microbial communities from Trout Bog Lake, Wisconsin, USA - GEODES058 metaG | ecosystem: Environmental > Aquatic > Freshwater > Lake | place: USA: Trout Bog Lake... | reverse complement strand
TGGGAATATTTATGCGGACAATTATATCAACTCGCCAATAAAAATACAGAAGCCATCAATTTGTTTGAAAGAAGCATCAAACACACCATCGATCCTTATATGGATGTGTATGCAAGATTAAATGTGGTAACACTTTCATCAGCAGCAAAAAAAGAAAATGCCTTGCAGCAAAATTTAACCGATCTCTATAAATTAGGCAAAAGAGATAAATACGAAAATTATCGGGATATAATCTACTATGCAGCTGCTTTATTGCAAATGCAGCAAAAAAATTATCCTGCCGCTGCAAATGATTTGCAAAAAAGTATTTTTTACAGCACGGATAATATCTTACAAAAACAAAAAAGTATTTTATTGATGGCGAATGTAAATTTCAAAATCAGAAATTATATAAAGTCTTCCAATAATTACGACAGTTTGCAAATTCCAATCTTGCAACAGGAAGATAAAACCATTGCAGAAACAAGAAAGCCTGCACTAAAATCAATTGCCATTAATTTAAATACCATTCATGAACAAGATAGCTTGCAAATATTAGCTGCGATGAAAGATGAAGACAGAAACAATGCCATTAAAAAAGTATTACGTCAAATAAAAAAGCAACAAGGTTTAAAAGATGAGGATATTGATTTTGGTAACACTGCACTTAATCAAAATAATTCAAACACTACAAGCTTATTTAATACCGGCGGCAATGCAAATACAGGATTCTATTTTTTAAATCCAAATTTAAAAGCACAGGGGTTCAATGAATTTAAATCTACTTGGGGCAATCGTCCGAATGTTGATAATTGGAGAAGGCAATCTGCGGTTGCAGGAAGAATTAATGCAGTAAACACTGTTGGAAATGGACAAATAAATACTATTACAAAAGAAGATAAAGACAAACTGGTAAGTTTTGATGGATTATTAAAAAACATTCCATTAACGAAGGAAAGAATGGATTCTTCTAATCATAAAATTGCCTTGGCGTTGTTTAATAATGGAGAAGTATTTCAAAACAAGTTAGAAGAATACCCTTCCGCCATTGAATCATACGAAGAACTATTCAAACGCTTTCCGCAAAACAGGTTTGGCGATCAGGCATTATTTAATTTGGTGTATTGCTATATAAAAGCAGGTAATCAACATAAAGCAGATTCGGCTAAAAACTTACTTTCTAAAATGTACCCTTACAGCAAATATACTGCTACCATTAATAAAAGTTATGCATCAACCAATCAAAATGAAGCAGCTACAAAAAAATATGAAGACATTTACAATTTATTTATTGAAGGAAGATTTGAAGAAGCCAAACAACAAAAGCAATTGGCCGATAAACAATTCGGTAAAAATTTATGGACACCTCAATTGCTTTTTATAGAAGCCGTGTATTATGCAAAACAAAAACAGGATAGTGCTGCCATAAGTGATTTACAGAGTTTGGCAACTAATTTTCCAAAAAATCCAATGGCTGAAAAAGCTAAAACAATGATTGATGTTTTAAAAAGGAGAAAAGAAATTGAAAATTATTTAACCAATTTGAATGTAACTAAAAATGAAGATGCTCCCCAAAAAAGAGTTGATCTGAATGCCCCAATAACCGTAATTCAACAAAAACTAATAAAAAAAGATACCATTACTCAAGCCATCAGTACCATCCCTAAACCATTAGATAAACCTGCACCGCAAGCCGCTGTTGTAAACAATAGTTTTGCTTTCAATCCTGTTGATCCGCAATACGAAATGGTAATCCTGAATAAAGTGGATGAAATTTTTGTGAATGAAGTGAAAAACAGTTTTAATCGTTTTAATTTAGAAAAATATTATAATGAAAAATACGAACTCAGTATTACAAAATTAAATGATCAATATAGTTTATTATTGATCGGGCCTTTTAAAAATTCCGGTGACGCTATTAATTACAATGATAATGTAAGAGCTTTCGCCGGTTCGAGAATTATCCCCTGGCTATCGGCAGATAAATATAAATTCAGTATTATCAGCGATAACAATCTCAATATTTTAAAATCAAATAAAGATATTGCTGCTTATACTAAATTTATGTTGTCAATTTTCCCGAATAAATTTTAATCATTTATTCAATATCTATTAGTTTTATTTTATGCAATCATCAACACATATCACCCAAGCAGTAAAAATAGTTTGGAAAGTTTTTTTTATTGGTTTGGCATCATTCATTTTATTTCTTTTTTTATGTAACTGGGGCGTATTTGGAAAAATGCCATCGATTGAAAGCATACAAAACCCGACAGCATCATTATCCAGTCAGGTATATGCACAAGATGGAACCTTGATGGGAAAATATTATCTGGAAGACAGAATTAATGTTGAGTATAAGGATATCAGCCCGAATATCGTTCATGCATTGATTGCAACAGAAGATGAACGATTTTATGATCACAGCGGTATTGACCTTCGCTCTATTATGCGTGCCATCAAAGGTTTGGGAAGAGATGGCGGTGCCAGTACTATTACAATGCAAACAGCAAAAAATTTATTTACGGAGAACTGGGCTACCAAGAATTTTTTATTGCGTGCCATTCAAAAAGTAAAAGAAGCCATCATTGCTGTTAAATTAGAAAAGAATTTTACCAAAGATGAAATTGTTACACTTTATTTAAATACTGTTGAATTTGGTGATCATGTGTATGGTATTCGCAATGCTGCAAAAACGTTCTTTCAAAAAGAACCCGACAGAGTTGATATTAATGAAGCGGCGCTACTGGTTGGGATGGTCAATGCACCTTCAATGTATAATCCGCGTCGTAATCCTAAAAGAGCAATTGACAGAAGAAATACAGTGATAGAGCAGATGGTTAGAAATAAATTCTTAACAGATCAGGAAGCTCTGACACTAAAAGTAAAACCCATTGAACTCAATTATAAAAAATTAGATGAAACGGCAGGACTTGGCCCTTATTTCAGAATGGTGCTGGGTGAGGAAATGAAGAGATGGTGCAAAGAACATAAGAAGAACAATGGTGATAATTATGATCTGTATCGGGATGGTTTAAAAATTTATACTACCATCAATCCAAGAATGCAACGTTATGCAGAAGAAGCTGTGGCAAAGCATATGAGTTATATGCAACAGATTTTTAATTTACAGGATGATATAAAAAAGGGAACCATTTGGAACGGGCATGAAAATGTAATTGAAGCATCTATTAAAGCCAGTGAGCGATGGAAGAATTCTAAGAAAGACGGTATGAAGGATGATGAGATTCGCAAAACATTTAATATTCCCACACACATGAAAGTGTTTGCATGGAATAACAATCGTGAAAAAGATACCGTGATGACACCTTATGATTCTGTAAAATATTGCAGACAAATGATGCAAGCCGGTTTTATGGCAGTAGATCCTTTAAGCGGTGAGGTTAGAGCATGGGTAGGCGGCATTGATTTCAAAACATTTAAACTCGATCATGTCAATTATAATACCAAGCGTCAGGTTGGCTCAACAATGAAACCATTGTTGTACAGCTTAGCGATTGAAGAAGCTGGCTTTACACCTAATACAATTGTATATGATGAGCAACAAAGTTTTGGCGCTTATGGGATGGTACCTGCAACAACAACTTCTTGTACAGGTGCAGCCATGCCCATGTCGGAGGCATTGGCATTATCAAGAAACTGCGCTACCGCCTATATCATGAAACAATTAGATGGTACAGGAAATAATGCAGCAAAACGTTTTGCCAATTTCTTAAACACGAAATGTGGATTGCTGACTAAAATTGAACCACATCCTTCTATTGCAATTGGTTCATGCGAAATTTCTTTATATGAGATGATGCAGGCCTACAGCATGTTTCCGGGCAGAGGATTTAATGTAAAACCATTATTTATTTTACGTATTGAAGACAGGAATGGTAATACATTAGAATCATTTGTCCCGCAACGTAAAGAAGTAATCAGCGATGTAACTGCTTATTCCGTCATAAAAATGATGCAGGGAACTGTAGAGTTCGGAACAGCAAGAAGATTAAAACAAGCATTTGATGTTAGTGGTGAGATCGCCGGTAAAACAGGGACCACCAATGATAACAGCGATGCATGGTTTATGGGATATACGCCACAATTATTGGGTGGTGCATGGGTGGGATGTGATGATCGTTTTATTCGCTTTAAGAAAGATGATTACAACGGTCAGGGTGCCAGAGCAGCCATGCCTATATGGGCTTATTTTTATGAAAAAGTATTGGCAGATAAATCTTTATTGGGCATTGATCCGAATGCAACATTTGTAAAACCGGAAGTAATGACCAATGATATTCAGTTTGATTACCTGAATAACATTTCTCCAAAATTAAATGCAGAAGGAGAAGATATGGGCAATGGCTCTTCAAAAGATTATGAAATACCTGCCAATATTAAACCGGAAAATATTGCTCCTGAATCTGAATTTACAGATACTGCTAAAAAAACAAATATCCCCAAACCCAAGCAGGATAAGCCTTCTGCACCATCTCCCAATACACCTTCAAAACCTAAAGCGGTAATGCCAAAGAAACAGGGAACAAAATAAATTACAATAACAACTATTGCATCATGCAACCCAAACAAATCATATTACAATGGGTAGAAGCATTTAATCATGCTGATATTAACGCTTTGATGAATTTATATAACGATGATGCCATCAATCATCAGATAGTTAATGAACCAATCATTGGTAAAACTTTTATTCAGCAAATGTTTGAACAGGAATTTGCACAAGCCAAAATGGTTTGTATTATTGAAAATATTTTTGAAGATCATGATTGGGCCATCTTAGAATGGAAAGATCCATTGGGATTAAGAGGTTGCGGTTTCTTTCAAATAAAAAATGATTTGATTGTTTTTCAAAGAGGTTATTGGGATAAACTTTCTTTTTTAAGAATGCATCATTTGCCTATTCCTCAAAAATAAATTAACTGTTCTTTCCGGTTAACATCGGCACAAAAGAGAACAAGTCGAATGATTCTTCTTTAGCAGTATCTTCTGTTAGCTTAGTAATGCGAATCATTCGTTGTGCATCCCCTTCATCAACGGGTATCACCATCATTCCACCCACTTTCAATTGTTGTACCAATTTAGGCGGAATAAAAGGCGCTGCTGCAGTGATGATTATTTTATCGAAAGGTGCATAAGCTGCCAATCCTTCAAAACCATCCCCATAAAAAAATTTAATGTTGGGATATTTGTTTTTGAAAAAAAAATATTTATGCGCTTCGTGTAATTTTTTTTGTCGCTCAATCGTATAAACCCAGGCACCCATTTCTGCCAATATGGTAGATTGATAAATACTACCTGTGCCAATCTCCATTACCTTCTCTCCTTTTTTTATTTGTAATAATTGTGTTTGATACGCCACTGTATAAGGTTGAGAAATAGTTTGCCCTTCGCCTATCGGAAAAGCCCTGTCTTCATAAGCAATTTTATCAAAAGCAGAATCTAAAAAAAAATGGCGTGGGATATTATTAATAGCTTCTAACACATGTTCATCAGTGATTCCTTTATCTCTTAATATCTTAATTAATTGATTGCGTAAACCTTTGTGCTGGTAAGTATCTTCAAACTTTTTCATAATCATTGCGAATATAATTAAAGGAAAGATGATTGTTGAAGATTTAAAACATTGTGCAAAGAAAAAAGCTGTATAAATTTTTACACAGCTTTTATAAAATTACTTTGCTTGTTCATTTTTTTTAAGATCATCAATCTCCCGATGCAGTTTTAAAAGTATTGATTGAATTGCTGCCAAAGCATGTGCCTCTTTGTTTTCAATTACAATTGCTTTGTTTTCTGTTTCTTCCTGAATATCTTCCTGTATCTCATCTATATCTTCCTGAATTTCATCTACATCCTCTTGTATCTCATCTATATCTTCCTGAATGATTTCAATATCCTGACTATTTTTATTTACCGTCATTTGAATAAAGATGGATAAGTAAATGGCTTCTAATGAAACAACTGTTGTAAGTACCAGCAACATCTTATCCCAATCCAGTATTTTAAATAATGGCAGCGAAAAACTAATAACAAAAAAAATGGTATGAAATGTAAGTGATGCCGTAGAGCCAATCCATCGAGTGGCTTTTTCAGCAGTTTTTTCTAAAACAATTTTTCTTGTTTCATTTAAAGTCATAATAAATATCCCCGCTTATTTCAGTTGCATGTCTTCAATAATACCTTTTATTTTATTTTTCAACAGAGCATATTTTTCATCAAATTCTGATTTGCTGTTCAATGTAGTTTTTACACTGAAATAGAATTTAATTTTCGGTTCTGTACCTGAAGGACGGGCAGAAATCTTACTTCCATCTGCGGTGATGAATTGCAAAACGTTACTTTTTGGTAATTCTATTTTCCATGTTTCACCGGTTAATAAATCCTTTCCAATAGAAAGCTCATAATCCAATAAATGCGCCACTTTACTTCCGTTGATCGATGATGGAGGATTATTTCTATAGCCTTCCATCATATCAGCAATTTCTTTTTGTCCGTTCATTCCTTTTTTAGTAATACTGATCAATGTTTCGAAATAGAAACCATATTTGATATAGAGATCAATCATCTTATCAAATAAGGTTCTGCCATTATTTTTTTCAACTGCAGCCATTTCACATAATAATGCAACAGCGCTCACTGCATCTTTATCACGTACTTTATCACCGATCATCAAACCAAAACTTTCTTCACCGCCAACAATATAATTTTCTTTGCCTTCTTTTTCTTTTAATAATGAAGCGATCCATTTAAAACCTGTCAATACATTATAACATGCCACATTATTTTGTTTGGCTACTTCATTGATCATCTCTGTTGTAACAATGGTGGAGATAACCATATCATTCGGTTTGGCAATTCCTTTATTTTTTCTTGCTTCAATCATATATGCAAAAGCAAGAACAGCAGTTTGATTTCCATTCATCAATACCCATTCTCCTTTATGATTTTTTACACCCACACCTACTCTGTCTGCATCAGGATCTGTTCCTAATAAAATATCTGCATCTGATTCCTTCGCTTTTTGCAAACCAATACTCATTGTTTCTGTTTCTTCCGGATTTGGATAAACAACCGTAGGAAAATTTCCGTCAGGTGTTGCCTGTTCTTCTACTACATGAACATTTGTAAAACCGAATGCCTGCAAGACTTTAGGCACTAATGTGACACCGGTTCCATGAATGGGCGTATAAACAATTTTTAAATTATGTTGTTTGGCAATGATTTCAGGATACACACTTAATCCTTTCACCATTTGAATGTATTGATCATCCATTTCTTTTCCCATGATCGTAATATTTGCTTCACCGCCACTCCATTTCACATCATCAACACTTGATATAGCTTCTACTTCTTTAATTACATTTTTATCATGTGGCGGAACCAACTGTGCACCATCATCCCAATAAGCTTTATACCCATTGTATTCTTTTGGATTGTGTGAAGCTGTACAAACCACGCCACCCTTGCATCCCAACATTCTGATGGCAAAACTTAATTCCGGTGTTGGTCTTAATGCTTCAAACAAAAAAACTTTAATTCCGTTCGATGCAAAAACATTAGCAGTTGTTTCAGCAAAAAAGCGACTATTGTTTCTGCTATCATAACCAATAGCAACTTTTATTTCTTCTCCTACAAAACTCTTTTTTAAATAATTAGCAAAACCCTGGGTTGCCATGCCAACAGTATATTTATTCATGCGATTGGTACCTACTCCCATAATGCCACGCAAACCACCTGTACCAAACTCCAAACTTCTGTAAAAAGATTCTTCTAAATCAGCCGGATTATTGGCTTTTAATTTTTCAATCGCTTGCTTGGTTGCAGCATCATAATTTCCGCTCAACCAGGTATCAATATTTTTTAAAGTAGCAGCATCCATAAAAATTGAGGATTTAAATTTGAATGAAAATTCTGTTTAATAGTAAATGTACTAACGTAAATTAATGAAGAAAATTATCATTTATAAATAAGCCCCTAATACTTCTCCGTCTTTCACTTCAACATATATATGATCTTCTAATGTTGTAGCTACAGATAGCCCTACATAATCCGGTTTCACCGGAAATAATTTATGCATCCGTTCCACCAATACCAAGGTTTGAATTCTTTTAGGATGAAATGCCAGCAAAGGTTTCAAAGAATATAACAAAGTTTTTCCATTATTAGAAACATCATCAACAATCAATACATTTTTTTGATTGAAATCGATCGACTTGCTTAATATAACATCAACAGGAAAATCTTTATCCATTTGAACAGCAATCACTTCAACCGGATTAGGCAAATACTTTTTCATCAACACACCAATTTTTTCTGCAATCACCAATCCGCTATTGCGCACACCAATAATCACCAACTCTGCATCATCACCTTGCAAACGTTCTGCTACTTCCAAAGCTAGTCTTTCTAACTTTTGATAAGCTTGTTCCTGCGTAAGTATGTAATTCTTATCTGCCATACAAAACTTTGTTGATAATAATAATCGATTACAAATTTCAGCTCTCTTTCTGCCAAAGGCAAGTTACAGCAATGCGTAAAACAACGCACACAAAATAGTGCAATTCATAAAATAATTATGTGACTATTTTCAAAAGATTTATAATTAACATAGCAGTATCTTAGCAGCACAATCAAGCTGTATGCAGTATATACCTCAAGTTTTGTTCATTCTTGTTTCAGGCATCGCTATTTATTTGTTTTCCGGTAAGGTTGCAGCCATCAGAAGAAATATTCTTTTAGGAAGAGCGGAAAGCTTAAATAATAACTCATCACAACGATGGAAAAATGTTTTATTGTTGGCCTTTGGTCAAAAAAAAATGTTTAAAAATCCGCTGGTTGCCGTATTACATTTTATCATTTATGGCGGATTTATCATTATTAATATTGAAGTGTTAGAAATTGTGATGGATGGATTATTGGGAACACATCGATTATTTGCCAAGCCTTTGGGCGAACTGTACAGCTGGCTTATAGATGCATTTGAATTTTTAGCAGCCGGTGTATTGGTTGTTTGTGTAATCTTTTTAATCAGAAGAAATATATTAAAGCTGAAACGCTTTGCCAGCAAGGATTTGAATGGATGGCCCAGAAGTGATGCCAATTATATTTTAATTACCGAAATTATTTTAATGGCTTTGTTTTTAAAAATGAATGCCTGCGATACTTTGTTGCAAGCCAGAGGTTACGGGCATTATGCAGAACATATTACCGGAAACTTTTCCATCTCTCATTTATATCATCCGATATTACAAAATTTTAGTAGTGAAACATTAGTTGTGTTTGAAAGAACTTGTTGGTGGATGCACATTGTGGGCATTTTTGCATTCTTGAATTATTTGCCATATTCAAAACACCTGCATATTATTTTGGCATTTCCCAATGCGTATTATGCAAAATTGGAAGCGCAAGGAAAGATGCATAATATGCCTGAAATACAAAACGAAGTATTGTATGCCATGCAACCGGAATTAGCACCATCAGGGGATGCAGCCCAAGCAAACACCAATAAATTTGGCGCTAAAGATGTATTTGATTTGAGTTGGAAAAATTTAATGGATGCTTACAGTTGCACCGAATGCGGAAGATGCTCTGCTGCTTGTCCTGCTAACATGACCGGGAAATTATTAAGTCCGAGAAGTATTATGATGAAAACGAGAGACCGTTTGGAAGAAGTTGGAAAAAATATTGATCTTAATAAAGAATTCAAAGATGATAATAAATCTTTATTGAAAGATTATATCAGCGAAGAAGAATTAAGAGCATGTACTACTTGCAATGCTTGTGTAGAACAATGTCCCGTAAGTATTTCTCCTTTAGATATCATTACACAATTACGTCGGTATTTAATTATGGAAGAAAGCAATGCACCGCAGGAATGGAATGCAATGTTCAGCAATATTGAAAATAATTTTGCACCATGGAAATTAGCACCTGATGAACGTGATAAATGGGCAAGTGAAATGAATAATTAATATTAATATTTTTTTATGAAGATTAATACAATGGCTGAATTAATGGCAAAAGGCGAAACACCTGAGGTTTTATTTTGGGTAGGGTGTGCAGGAAGTTTTGATATACGAGCCCAAAAAATTACGAAAGCATTTGCAACTATCTTAAATAAAGTTGATATTAAATATGCCATATTGGGTAAAGAAGAAATGTGCACAGGCGATCCTGCCAGAAGATCAGGAAATGAATTTTTATTTCAAATGATGGCTTATAATAATATTCAATTGTTAAATGGTTATGGCATCAAAAAAATTGTAACGACTTGTCCGCATTGCTTTAATACTTTAAAAAATGAATATCCCGAGTTAGGCGGACATTATGAAGTAATTCATCACACTACTTTCTTACAGCAATTAATTGATGAAGGAAAAATAAAATTAAAAGAAGCAGGCAGTTTTAAAGGAAAAAGAATTTCTTACCACGATAGTTGTTATCTCGGCAGATCTAATAATATTTATGAAGCTCCGCGTAAAGTATTAGAAGTATTGGATGCCGAATTGATTGAGATGAAACGCTGTCGCAGCAATGGCTTGTGCTGTGGTGCGGGTGGCGCACAAATGTTTAAGGAAGACGAGCCGGGCAATAAAAGAATTAATATTGAAAGAGCCGATGAAGCTTTAGATACCGGTGCATCAGTTATTGCTGCTGCTTGTCCGTTTTGTAATACTATGATGACGGACGGTATAAAGAATAAAGAAAAAGAAAACGAAGTGCAGGTGCTGGATATTGCTGAATTGATTGAACAATCTTTAGCTTAAATTTTTATGAAAACGAATATCAACTGGAAGAAATTTATCATCAGCAGTATTGTAATATTCATTGTATTTATTTTTGTTGCTGACATTTTAATGGATAAAATTTTTAAACCAAAAGAATTTGATTGGAATAAGATATTTGGCTTTGAGAATTTATTCTGGAAAATATTGGCTGCATTAGTGGGTGCCTATTTTTATTCATCCGACAATCAAAAAGAAAAAAAATAATGTATGAATCTAAATTATCAGGAACAAATTCCGGCAGATTTTCATATTGATTCAAAAGTATGGATCTATCAAAGTAATCGTTTATTACAAATCAGCGAAGCATTTCAATTAGAAACTGTTTTAAATAAATTTGTGAGTGAATGGGAAAGCCATGGTGCTTCGGTAAAAGGTTATGCCAATTTATTTTTTGGTCAGTTTATTGTGTTTATGGCTGATGATACCGATGCCAGAATTTGTGGCAGAGCTATTGATGCAGTAGCACGTTTTGTAAAAGAATTGGAACAACAATTTTCATTGAATCTAATTGACAGAACAACCTTAGCATTTCTGGTAAAAGATAAAGTGGAAATATTGCCATTCTCGCAATTGAATTATGCAATTGAAAATAATTACATTACAACAGAAACACTTTATTTCAATAATTTAGTAGCCACAAAAAAAGAATTATTAAATCACTGGGTGATTCCTGTTAAAGAAAGTTGGTTGATGAGTAAAATCAAAATTGTAAAAGCCGTTTAATTAACTTTTTTTATTCTGAACATTCTCAATAGCTTCGCTTCGTTGCTTCTCACTTAAATTGCTTTTCACTTTTACTTTGCTTAGTTGATAGCTGACAGTTAGTCTAAAGTTTTGTGTGTTGCTTTCACTATGGCTTTCAACAATATAATTGGTAGCGTTGGTATAACTGCTGTATTTCAACAAACCAAAAGGATCAACTGCATTTACAGCCACCACCATTTTTTTATCTAAAAATTTACGCTGAATACCAAAAGCCATAAAAATACTACTGGTACTGCTTCCCAAAGGGTTAGCAGACTTGCTGTATCGTGTATTTGCATCAAAGATGGTGAATTGATCAGGTGAATAAGTAAAGCTGAAAGATGAATACAATGTTCCTCCATCCTGATATTTATACAAAGCTTTTTGTTCACTGCTGTATTGATAATAATTATAACCGGTATAAAAATTCAAACGCCATTGCTTATTTAAAGTATAGCCGCTCGCAACACTTGCCTGATATTCATTTTGATCAGCAATATTTTTATACGTGGTTTGTGTTTTACCCGAATCAATCAATGTACTAATTACATTGTATACATTATTTACTTTATTATAACCAACAGAACCATTGATATTGAATTTATTGGTTACATAATTAATATCCATATCATAATTATCAATAATCGAAGGAGATAAATAAGGATTACCGAAACGAATATTGTATGGATCGCTGTAATCTATACTGGGATTAAGCTCACCTAAGCCTGGCCTGCGAATAGATTCACGAAAAACCCATGCTATATTGAATGTCTTATTAAATTCTTTACGCAAAGTAATGCTTGGTAATAAATTCCAATAACCATTATCAGTATTCGTTGCATTACCTTTTATAAAATTAAAATTTGTATACGTATATTCGGTTTGCAGATTGGTAATCAACTTTAAATGTGCAGGTAACCCTAAGATAAATCCTGCTCTTGCGGTAAATATACTTTGACGAAAAAAGAAATCATTGCTTAACAAATCATCTAACTGATAAATATTGCTGTATGAATTTAAAAAATTCGTATTTAAAATATTGTGATAGTTATTTTGATAGAATGCAGTACCTGTTGTAAATATATTGGTACTTGAATCATTAATGGGTTTGTTATAATTAACCCTTAAATAATAAGAATTATAAGCATTGTCGGCAAACTGATCTTGTATCGAATCAATCCCACTCGGCAATAAATTAGCCAATAAATAAGCCTGATAAAAACTGCGTTCATTATTATTCTTCCCGAAATTATATCCAGTTTCCACTTGCAAATTTTCTACAGTATTAGTTCCTTTATGTTGATAAGAAGCGCTAAACCCTTGATTGTAGCCACTTCCATTATATTGATTGGTTCGATCACTTGCACCCCAGATATCTTTTAAGCTATCTAAATTGGCATATTGCGTGTAACTATGATTATTGTAATAATTACTATTACCTTGATAAACAAAATTTAGAAAATTCTTTTTATTGATCTCGTAATCACTTTGCAAACGAAGATTTGGATACCAATTTCGATTGTGATAATTACTATTCGTATAAAGATAACTGGTTGAATCAGGATAAATATTTTCCCGATGAGAATAAGAAGAACCAATACCAACTGACATCCCAACACCAATATTTGCATTGATATTTAATTTACCGGTTCTGTAATTTACATTGCCTGATGTGCTTCCTTCACCTCTTGTACCGCCACTAATGGCATATCTTTCATACAAACCAATTCTACCTTTTTTGGTAATAATGTTTATCACCCCACCATCATAAGTTGCATATTCCGGCGGAGGATTTAACATGATCTCCACTTTATCAACCACATTAGCCGGCAAACTTTCTAAAAAATCTTGTAGCTGCTGACCACTTAAATTAGTGGGTCTTTCATCCATCAAAATCAATGGTGTTTTACCACGCAATAAAAGTGTTCCATCCGGATTCACATTCATCAATGGCATATTGCGCAACATTTCAGATGCACTGGCACCATTGTTCAATGCGCTTTCTCCGGCATTATAAATCAATTTCCCATCTTTATTTTGTATCAATGGTTTTTCAGCATATACTACTACCTCATTTAAATCAGCAGTAACGATTTTCATCTTCAAATCACTTAAATTAAATTCCGATTTATCACTTCTCAAAATAATGCTATCTAAAATATAATTTTTAAATCCGGTTGCATGAATAGATAACCGATAGCGTCCAAAGGGAACTTTTTCAAAATCAAATGATCCATTCTTATCCGCTATTTGAACAATTTTTTTAGTAGTATCATTTTGTGGCAATAAATGAATGGTAGCAAATGGAATGGGTTTATCTGATTGATTATCTATAATATTGCCTGCAATACTTCCAGCATTGAATTTTGATCCGCTGTTTTGTGCAGATATATTTCCAATAAGAAATAAAAAGAAAAATAAACTGAAGGAAAATCTTTGTTTCATGCTTGCTTACCGCAAAATAATGCATTAATTAGTTTTTTTTTGCAGTAAATATGCTGATGAATGGATAAACCGATTAATTTCACCTCACAATCGGTAAATATGTACATAGTTTATGGAATCCCTAATTGCAACACAGTAAAAAAGACTTTAACCTGGTTAGACAAACATAAAGTAAAATACAGTTTTCATAATTATAAGACTGAAGGCATTGCCAAGACAAAACTAAAAATCTGGAGTCAACAAAAAGGTTGGGAAAGTTTTTTTAATAAGAAAAGCAGCACCTGGCGTGAGTTAGGTAATACTATGCAAGAAAAAATAAAATCAGAAAAATCTGCAATTGATTTAATGGCCGAAAAAACCAGTATCATCAAACGCCCCATTATTGAAGAGGATGGAAATATTATCTCCATTGGATTTGACGAGAAATTGTTTAACGAGATTTTTTAAACCTACTTCAACAACTCTTTCAATTTTTTATTTAAGTCTTCCCCACGAAGATCTCTGGCAATGATTTTCCCTTGCGGATCAACTAAAAAATTCTGCGGTATGCTTTGCACATGATACAGTTGTGCAACGGCATTGGCCCAGTATTTTAAATCACTCACATGCGTCCAATCAAGATTATCCTGTTTAATGGCCTGTAACCAATTTTCTTTTTGTTGATCTAATGAAACACTTAATATTTCAAAGTTTTTATGTTTATACATTTCATGTGCTGCAACTACATTCGGATTTTCAGCACGACAAGGTTTACACCAACTGGCCCAAAAATCAACTAATACATATTTACCTCTGAAAGAGGATAATGCAACAGGATGATTGGCTGTATCATTTTGTGTAAAGTCAATCGCCATTGATCCAATCGCACCTACTTTGGATTCATTAATAATCTGCTCAATCGTTCTTGCAAAAACACCTGTTTTAGCCGCCGGTTGCAAGGCTGTATATTTTGTTTCAAGATCATTCGGATTATCGAATAGCTGCGCCACCACTAATAATGCAAACGGACTAACCGGTGAAGCAGATTTTTCTTCTGTGAATTTTATTACATGATCAAATAACTTTATTCTTGTAAAATTAAACGTGTTCATTAAAGAATCTCTTTTCTTACCTGCAGGTTCTATCTTTAACTTTTCTGCTAAACTGTTTAATTTTTTTTTATATAAATCCAATAAACTGATCAAAGCAGTATAATCACTTTGATATTTTGCTCCTTTTACAACAACATTTTTCAATTTATCAAACTCCCCTGTAACAGTAATGTTTTCATTGCTCATAAATAAATTCACTGTTTCTTTACCCCCATTCAATACTACTGCACATAAAGCCACATTAATTAATTTTCCAGTCAATATAAAATGTCCTTTTTGAGCAATCGTTTGTTCAATTGAATTTCCTGTTCCGCCATCAATCAATTGAATAACAGAACTATCTTTTAATCCTTTAATATCACCTGTAATGGTAAAACCGTTCTGCGCAACACTTGTTAAAGGCAATAACAGTACGAATAATAATTTCTTCATTGTTTATTTTGAATGTCTTTTTGTAAGAATAGAGATTACATCCTGCAATTTATACCCTTTGGCGTTAAGTAAAACCAAATAATGAAATAGCAGATCTGCCGCTTCATTTAAAAATAATTCTTCATTATCATCTTTTGCTTCAATTACCAACTCTACAGCTTCTTCTCCCACTTTTTGCGCTACTTTATTAATGCCTTTGCTTAATAATCTGGCCACATAACTATCTTCAATATTTGCTTTTTTCCTCAGATTGATAATATCTTCCAGATACAATAAAAAATTATCGTTGTGATTTTTTTCACTCCAACAAGTATCTGCACCTGTATGACAAACAGGTCCCACTGGATGCGCTTTAATTAATAATGTATCATTATCACAATCAACAGACATACTCTTCAATTCTAAAAAATTTTTGCTCTCCTCACCTTTCGTCCATAAACGATTTTTACTTCTGCTGTAAAAAGTTACATGTCCGGTCTCTTCTGTTTTTTTTACAGCATCTTCATTCATAAAACCCAACATCAATACTTTATTGGTATCAATGTCTTGAATGATTGCAGGAACCAATCCTTCAGAATATTTTTTAAAATCTATTTTCATAACCACTAAATATTTTTTGTAGCCGGCACCAGTATTTCAATTAAACTTCGTTGCGTCGCACACTTCAAAGTTCTCCTCTTTATTTATCATAATCATTTAATATTACTATTCGCAAAACAATCACTATTAAGTCCTAATACCAAAATTATGCTTTTCATAAGCGAACATTTATATTTTGTTCATGCAAATATCGTTTCAAATCAGCAATAGCCAATTCCTTAAAATGAAAAATACTTGCTGCCAATGCTGCATCTGCTTTGCCTTCTGTAAATACATCTGCAAAATGTTCCTTTGTTCCGCCACCACCACTTGCAATTACAGGCACAGCAAGGTTTTCACTCAATTCTTTTGTAATGTCGATTGCAAATCCTTGTTTGGTTCCATCATGATTCATAGATGTTAATAATATTTCACCCGCACCTAATTCAACAGCTTGTTTGGCCCAATCAAAACATTTGGTTGTAGTTTTTACTCTTCCACCATTTAAATAAACATACCATTTACCATCTTCTTCCTGTTTGGTATCAATCGCTAATACTACAAACTGATTACCAAATTCATCTGCCAATTGTTTAATTAAAGAAGGATTATTATATGCCGCTGTATTAATAGAAACTTTATCAGCACCATTATGCAATAACAGCGAAGCATCTTCAACAGAACTAACTCCACCTCCAACCGTAAACGGAATATTGATATGATGAGAAATTCTATTGACCAAAGCAGTCAATGTTTTTCTTTTCTCCACGGTTGCAGTAATATCTAAAAATACCAATTCATCTGCTCCTTGTTGAGCATAGAAAGCACCTAATTCAACAGGATCACCGGCATCACGCAGATCAAGGAAGTTGGTTCCTTTAACAGTGCGGCCATCTTTGATATCTAAACAAGGGATGATTCTTTTGGCTAACATATCAATTCACATTAATTCGTGTAATCTCTTCCAAACTAATTTTATTTTCATAGATCGCTTTACCGACTATTACCGCATTACATCCGATTTCTTTCAATTCAATCAAATCATTCATTGAACTTACGCCTCCACTTGCAATGAAATATAAGGCTGGAAATTTTTTAATGATATTTTTATACAACTCAATTGACGGGCCTTCCAATTTTCCATCTTTACTTACATCGGTGCAAAATATCTGCTGAATGCCTTGCTGTGTATAATCTTCAACAAAATCATAAATATCAATATTTGTTGTTTCTAACCAACCTGCCACAGCAATTTTTTCATCTTTTACATCGGCACCTAATAAAAATTTATTAGCACCGTATTTACGTAACCAGTAAACAAAACTATTTTTATTTTTTACAGCCATACTCCCAATCGTTGCTAATTGCGCACCTGAATTAAAAACAATATCAACATCATTTTCTGTTTTAATTCCACCACCAAAATCAATGATCAAAGAAGTATTTGTTGCAATCTCTTCCAGCACTTTCCAGTTTTTAACGGATCCTACTTTTGCGCCATCCAGATCAACCAAATGCAATCTTCTCAATCCGGAGCCTTCAAATGCTTTGGCTACTTCCAGAGGATGCTCATTATAAATTTTCTTTTGTGCATAATCGCCTTGCGTTAAACGAACACATTTGCCATCAATAATATCTATAGCGGGAATAATAGTCATTACAATTCAATAAAATTTCTTAAAATCTGTTCACCAACATTTGCACTCTTCTCTGCGTGAAACTGTACTCCATAAAAATTACTTTTTTGAATAGCTGAAGCATAAGGCTGAATATAATCAGTTGTAGCAATGGCATATTCATTCATCGGCACATAATAACTATGCACAAAATAACAATATGTATTTTCAGGAATGCCATTCATCAACGACGATTTCAGATCATAAATGTTATTCCAGCCTATTTGCGGGACTTTGAATTCATTTGAAACAAACTTCTTAACAGGCTTATCAAATATTCCTAAACAAGCTGTATTATTCTCTTCCGAATATTTGCATAATAATTGCATTCCTACACAAATGCCGAGGACAGGCTGTTTCAACGATTTAACGATCTGATCTAAATTATTTTCTTTCAAACTCTTCATTGCACTGCTGGCTTCACCAACACCCGGAAAAATAACTTTATCTGCAGTAAGAATTTCTTCGTGATTATCTGTTACGCTTGCCTGCACACCAATTCTTTCCAAAGCATATAATACACTTTGAATATTGCCAGCATTGTATTTTATGATAACTATTTTCATTTTCGATAAATTATTCCAAAGCATCCTTTCTTAAATTCATAATTGAAGATGCTGTCTTTATCATTATATCTATATAAATTTTTATCTACTATCAAATGAAATACTTTTTCAGTAGAAAAATCTTTAACATTGATGAAATATGTTTTGGAATCCTTACTTCCAATTTCGAAATACTTATTTACTATTTTTCCATTTATAAAAATGCTTTCTTGCTGGCCACAAGTTGAATTGATAAGCAATAAATATCCCACATTGCTTGCAAGAAATAATACGCTACTGAAAAGCAATACAATTGTCATCATAAATATTTTGAAAGATTTTGTTTGAGGCAAGCCTGGCTTGGCTTTAAGCTTCATCTTACGTAAAAGAAAAAACACAAATCCTGCCATACAAAAAGAGAGAATAGATAATATTATTTCCAAAGAAACCGTCATAAATTCTTTGTATGAATCTAAGTCTTTAGACTGATACATGGCAAGTCCATAGAGACCAATTATTGCATAAATAAAAGATACTAAAAAGACAATTAAAAAATATTTTTTGCTTTCAATGCTCATTTACTTCAAAATAGAATCAAGGAAATTTTTTGTTACTACTTCAACATCAGTCGTATTCACGAATGCTTTAATAAAAGCCGTTCCAATAATTGCACCGTTTGCATATTTGCAGGCAGCTTCAAATGTTTGTTTGTCTTTAATTCCAAAACCCACAAGAATTGGATTTTTTAATTGATATGATTGTAATCGTTGCAAATATTCTTCAACTGCATTGAAGTCTTTATCCTTTCCTGTGGTGGCAGATGAACTGACCGCATATAAAAATCCTGTGCTTAAATAATCTAATTGTTTAATTCTTTCTTCAGATGTTTCCGGTGTAACTAAAAAAATAAAATCCAATCCATATTTTTTTATGATAGCACCATACTCTGTTTTAAATTCATACTCAGGTAAGTCGGGTAATATCAGTCCATCAATACCAACCGCGGCAGCCTCTCTGCAAAAATTTTCAAACCCGTATTGTAAAACAGGATTCATATAACCCATTAAAATAACAGGCAAGTGACTATTTTTTCTAAACTCTTTTAATTGATCAAATAAAACATGAATAGTCATGCCATTGCTTAAAGCCTTACTACTACTTGCCTGTATCACTTCTCCATCAGCCAATGGATCGCTGTAAGGTATTCCTAATTCAATAATATCTGCACCATATTTTTCTAATGACCGCATAATTTTCATTGTACTGTTTAATTCAGGATAACCCGCAGTACAATAAACATTTAAAACATTTTCTTTTTTTTGCCCGAATAATTTTACAAGCCTGCTCATTTCTTAAAATCTTTAAACATCAAATATTTTGTTTCATCTCTGTCCGTCAAAGTAAATCCCAATCTATCATACAATCGTTGTGCATTAACGTTTAACTTCAACACTTCTAAAGCAATTCTTTTATTAGCAAGTTCTGCTTTTAATAAATATGTTTTACAAATATTTGTACCTATTCCTTTATTTTGGAATGATGGTAAAATATATAAACTACTAATAAAAATCTGATCCGTTGTTTCTTTTACCTCAACTGTACCGATAGCAGTATTCTGCATCATGATTATTTGAATATCATCTACATGAAAATTCTCTTGATGAAAACGAATCTGAAAAACCTCATCCCATCCCCAAATGGCTTCAATGTATTTTTTTAACACTTGCTTCTTAACATCATAAAAAAAATCTGAATCCTCATTTGTTGCACTTCTTAAATTATACTGCTCCATTAAATATTCATTGCTTTCATATAAGTTGCTAAATCTTTATCGCCTCTGCCACTTAAGCAAACTACCACTTGATCTGTGTTTTTAAATTTTATTTGTTTTAATGCAGCAAAAGCATGTGCTGTTTCCAATGCAGGAATAATGCCTTCTAATCTGCTTACTTCAAAAGCATTTTTCATTGCTTCATCGTCCATTGCACTTAAAAAAATACCACGGCCACTCTCAAATAAATTAGCATGCAAAGGACCAACACCGGGATAATCCAAACCCGCTGAAATACTGTGCGGCTCTACCACCTGGCCATCTTCAGTTTGCATTACCAAACTTTTACTACCATGTAATATTCCGGGTTTGCCTAATTGGGTTGTGGCTGCACTCATGCCGCTATGTATACCATGGCCTGCTGCTTCTACTGCTACTAATTGAACAGACAATTCATCTAAAAAATGATAAAAAGCACCTGCAGCATTACTGCCACCACCTACACATGCAACCACATGCGTGGGCAATTCATTTCCCGTTTTTTCTTTTAATTGCCAACGTGTTTCTTCGCTGATTACACTTTGAAAACGTGCTACCATATCAGGATAAGGATGTGGCCCAACTACACTTCCAATAATATAATGCGTATCATTCGGATTATTGATCCAATCTCTGATGGCTTCATTGGTGGCATCTTTTAAAGTTTTGCTACCACTCTTTGCAGATATCACTTTTGCACCCAACATTTTCATACGTGCAACATTCGGTGCTTGTCGTTCAATATCTTTTTCACCCATGTACACAATGCATTCCATTCCTTTCAATGCACAAACGGTTGCTGTTGCAACACCATGCTGACCTGCACCTGTTTCTGCAATGATCCTTGTTTTTCCTAACCGCCTTGCCAATAAAATTTGACCAACAGTATTATTAATTTTATGCGCACCGGTG
>Ga0164297_10001948_pt1 | contig 21039 bp, 17 predicted proteins | sample GEODES058metaG_FD_113539 | JGI IMG/M metagenome (GOLD analysis project Ga0164297, IMG submission 113539) | Dystrophic lake water microbial communities from Trout Bog Lake, Wisconsin, USA - GEODES058 metaG | ecosystem: Environmental > Aquatic > Freshwater > Lake | place: USA: Trout Bog Lake... | reverse complement strand
GGCACCTATGTGACGGTCGCGATGTTACTCAGCCTTGGTGAAGAGCCGATTCCGGAAGGCAAACCGCTACCGTTTCCAGAGAAATAAATTGAATCATGTACCTACCTAAACTTTTTGCGCAAAAGGATATGGGGCTATTACAAGCCCATATTCTAAAGTATCCTTTTGGTACGCTAGCAACTGCGATTGGTGGCATACCGCAAATGAATCATTTACCTTTTTACTTTGACATTGCAAGTAACTGCCTGCAAGCCCACATACCCAAAGTAAATCCCTTGTATGCGCAAGTGCAGGCGTGGTTAAAGGATCCAGTTAATTCTCAAGACTTACCGGTACTGATTGCTTTTCAGGGGCCAGATGCTTACATTACTCCAAGTTGGTACCCGTCTAAACTCGAACATGGCAAGGTGGTTCCTACTTGGAATTATGCGGTTGTGCATGCAAAGGGTAGACTCAAGTTGCAAGAGGACAAAGATTGGTTAACACATCATTTAACAAACCTTACCAATCAACAAGAACCGAGGAGAAACTCTACTTGGGAAATGACCGATGCGCCCGAGGATTATACGGACGGCATGATGCGCGTTTTGTGTGGCCTAGAAATTACGGTTGATGAATTAGTTGGCAAGTATAAAGTGAGTCAAAATCGAGAGAAGCAGGACCAAGCTGGGGTCCTTCAGCATTTAGAGCAAAGTGAGGATTGGCAAGATCGGCAGTTAGCCAACTTAACGACTCAGACTATCAACCACTCCAATAAGCCGAAGACCGATTATTGATGAAGTGGGGCGGCAACGCGACGAGTAACTATAGGGGGCTTATTGCCCAAATGAAAGGCAAATCGTTCTTCTTGTAAATTGAGGTCATTGGTCGTGAAACGGTCAAAGCGCCTTAAGTAATCTGCCCAGGTTTCAAAAATAAAATACTCAAGACACTTGCCCTCTTGTTCGGCATCTTCAAAAAAGCTCCAGGAAACAGCACCTTGGCGTAAGCGAGCATCTCTTGCCTTTTTCATCACGATTTGAAACTCAAACATTTGTTTTGGATCGATTTGGTACTCGACAGAAATCATGACTGGTCCAACATCATGGTCAATATCACGATCAGGCATGGGGTGTTCAATTGGACAAACGGGAGTGAGGTCTTCTTCTGAACCACCTTCTAACTTCAAGTGATTGGAAAATAAGACAGAGATAATACCCACCACAGAACCAGTAATGACAGCAGTGGTAACAGAGGTATGTTCAGCGAGATAGCCCCAAAGTCCTGCTCCTAAAGCACTACCTCCCATGAGAGCCATTTGGAAAATAGACATACCTCGTGCGCGAATCCAACTCGGCAAAGCTAACTGAGCAGAAATCGATATCGAGTTGGCGGTAATAATCCAAGAAGCGCCACTGAGCATCATAATTGGCGCAGAAAACCAAACATTGGGAGCTAATACAACGCCAATGGAGGTTAATGCTTGCAGAATCTGACCAAAAGAAACCAATTGATTACGGTCATACCGATGCCGCAGTTTTGGTAGTTGGGAAGCGGATAAAATCGCTCCGATGCCCAAACAAGAGAGCATGATCGTAAAGGTTTGGGCATTGCCGTTAAAGTGATCTTTTGCAATCACTGGTAACAAAGCGAGAAGCGCTGAGGATTGCACAAAAAATAAAAAAATACGAATCAGCACAGCCTTCATCCTCATGGAGGATCTAACGTACTGGATACCTACCCGCATCGCCCCAAAAAAACGCTCACCCGGTAATGATGAAATATTCGCTTGGTATTTCCAGCGCATTATTAAAACGGTACACCCTAAAGACAGGATCATATTAAGGGCAAAGACGTATTCGGTGCCAGCACTAGCAATTAAAGCACCCGCCATTAAAGGCCCAATAATCCGAGAAGCGTTCATCGCTACTGCATTGAGTGCGAGGGCGGCCGGTAACTGCTCTCGGCGAACTAGATCTGGCACAATCGCGGCAAAAACGGGCCAACGCATTGCTAGTCCAATACCATTGGTGAAGGTTAAAAAAAGCAGTAATGAAGCATTTAAAGAATTCGTGAAGGTTAAAAAACACAGCAGGGCTGCGTTCAAGGCAATCCAAATTTGGGTAATTACAAAATATTTTTTTCGGTTAAAAATATCAGCAAATGCACCACTTGGAATACCTAATAGGAAGACTGGTAAGTTTGATGCAGTTTGGATTAAGGCGACTAAAGTTGGCGAACTAGACAATGAGGTCATCATCCAAGAAGCGGCTACATCATTCATCCACATACAAATATTGGACGTCATCCAAGCCAACCAAAGCATAAAAAATACTTGGTATTTTAATGGCATCCACCAACGCTCTTGTTTCGTAACGTTGGTTGAGGGGTGATGGTTTGGGTTCAATTTGGAATTAAGGAGATATATTTGTAGCTCTATTTTAATGTTTATCAATAATTATGTTAAAAATGATAAGAATTTCATTCAATTAACTGCATTCGACCTACCATTTATGTCTATACATTCCCTTACTCAACTCAGTGCAAAAGTTCTTTCGGCGCAAATTGCGAATAAGTCTATTTCTTGCCTTGAGGTCATGCAGGCCTATCTAGCGCAGATTCAAGCGTTTAATCCAAAATTCAATGCTATCGTTTCGATGGTGGCAGAAGAAGATTTATTGCGACAAGCTCAAGAAAAAGATCAAGAGTTAGCCCGTGGTCAATACCATGGTGTATTGCATGGACTGCCCATGGCTCCGAAAGATTTAACAGCGACCTACGGAATTGCGACGACTTTGGGCTCGCCTCTATTAAAAAATCAAACGCAATTGCCAGACTCCATTATGGTGGAGCGTTTGCGGCGTAGTGGCGCCATCCTCATTGGTAAAACCAATGTCCCAGAGTTTGGTTTAGGTTCTCATACTTACAATCAGGTCTTTGGTACAACGCTGAATGCCTATGATTTGAGTAAGTCAGCAGGCGGTAGTAGTGGCGGAGCCGCAGTGAGTTTGGCGTTAAATATGTTGCCACTAGCTGACGGTAGTGATTTTGGTGGTTCACTTCGCAACCCAGCCGCTTGGAATAATGTTTATGGACTGCGGCCTTCTAGAGGCAGAGTCCCAGCCCAAAGCCCGGAGCTCTTTTACGATCATTTTTCTACTGAAGGACCCATGGCGCGTAATGTTCAAGATTTAGCGATGTTGTTATCCGTTCAAGCGGGTTATGATGCCCGTGCCCCTTTATCTTTAAATGAAGATCCGACCACCTTTAACCAGAATTTGGACGCCATGTTGAAGGGTAAAAAAATTGCCTGGTTAGGCGACTATCAGAATTACCTCCCAATGGAAGAGGGATTGCTGGGTGCGCTAGAAGCCTCATTTTCATACTTCAAGGATCTTCAAGTAGAAGTTGTGCCAGTTAAGGTGAATTATTCTTTAGAGCAGTTGTGGGAATGTTGGTCAGTAATAAGGCCTTTTATTGCGGGTGGAAAACTCGGTAGTCTATATCAAGTAGAAGCGAATCGCGGGCAGATGAAACCAGAAGCGATATGGGAAATTGAACAGTCTCAAAAGTATTCAGCGCAAGATGTTTACGCCGCTTCGGTAAAGCGCTCTGCCTGGTACAAGGCGATGATGCAATTATTTGAAAGTCATGATTATTTGTTGTTACCTGCATCTCAGGTCATGCCTTTTGACGCGCAGAATGACTGGCCTAAAAATATCGCTGGCTGTGCGATGGATACCTATCACCGTTGGATGGAAGTGGTAATAGGTCCCACGATGGCTGGCTTGCCAGTACTGGCGATTCCGGCTGGCACCTTTAAGGGCTTACCGATTGGCTTGCAGTTAATTGGCAAACCGCAAGGTGAATTAGCTTTGCTACAGTTAGGCTATGCTTGGCAACAAGCAACCCTTTACTCACAACAGCGCCCAAGCGTACTGAGTTAATTACTTAGTTAAATACTCGGTAAAGTAATTAGTTAAGCGTCTGAACGAATGATGGTTACTGAAGTTTGACGAAGCTTATGGCTTAGGAGTCATGGCACTAAATAGTTGGTTACGATAAAGTAAGTAAATAATCACAGCCATCAAGGATAAGGTTGCTATACCCAAAGAAAAATGGATGCCAATCCAACCACCAACTACGCCAACCGTCACACCAGAACCAATGCGCAGTCCCATGGAGGCCATGTTATACAAACCAATCACGCGACCACGCAGCGCCATCGGGGCATTGGTTTGCACAATCGACTGGGCCATGGAGTTAAATGACAATTCAAAAAAACCACACATAAAGAGTAATAGGATTGCAAAGACGTAATTGCCGTTGACTGCAAAACTGAACAAGGTGGCACACCACGCTAAAGCAAGTAAAAGTGCCGTTCTAGGATGAGGTTTTAACAAGCCACGACTCTCTGATAAGATACCAGCAAAGAGTGCGCCACCAGCGTCAGCAGCAAGTAACAGACTATATAAAACGCCTGGGTCACCATGCCCAAGACCTTCTGCAAAGCCAGGCATTTGAGACTGATAGCTATTACCGACCAGCAAGGATGTAAATGAACATAATAAGATCATGACGGCAATCGGCTTGATTGGCTTCACATCTTTAATCGTTTGAATAATATCGGAGAGACCTTTAACCGCTCTTTTCATGGGGGGCTCACCTGTACGATATTTCGGACCATAAGGGGCACTCATTAGCCAAATTAAAGCCGGTAAATAAATCAAGATATTCCACAAAAGTCCATATTTAGGGCCAGCAGTCAGCATCAGAAAACCACCAACCGCAGGACCGATTAATAATCCTAAGTAACGGCCTGTCGCAAGAATTCGGATGGCACTGGGCAGAGTTTGAGTATCCACAATGTCATACAACAAAATTTGACTGATGATGAGCCAAAATACTCCAGAAAAGCCGTGCAAAACGAGGAGTGTCATGGCACTCCATACTTCGACGGTGTCGGTAATAAATAAATAAGCCCAACCAGCTGAGCAAATAATAAATAAGCAGACCCCAATTTGAATGAGTCTTCTCGGATCGAAACGATCGGCTAGGGCCCCTGCGGGAACAGAGAACAATAAAAAGGGCAGCCAGTGTGAAAAGACAGCAAATCCGGCTAATTCTGGGGAATGAAATTTCTGAAAAATCATCCAATAACTGATGACATGCTCCACATTGTCCGCCATCATGACGAGCATAAAGGTCAGCAAATGCCACCGAAATCCTGGGATTTTGAGTGCGTTGAGTGAGAGTTTTGGTGGCGTGGCTGGCGGAACTGCTGGAGGAGTAGAGGCTGTATTCATTGAAATAGTTTAGCTGATTTATGTAATCAATCAGTGAATTCAAAAGACCTCAATCAGAAGCATCGGCCCATCCATGGGAAAGCATGGACAGGCAGTGCAAAATATTATTCTGGCTTAATGTTTTTTGATTTGATGATCTTAGCCATTTTTATCACTTCATCATTTAAAAATTTAGCCGTGTCTGTTGGATTACTCCCCACACCTTCGAGGCCGAGTGCATCAAAGCGCGCTTTAATATCTGGAGAGTTCACCGCTTTCTGAGTTTCGAGAGCAACGCGTTGCACAATCTCTCTCGGAGTTCCCGCGGTAGTGAGAATCATCGACCAAGTAGAGGACTCAATATCCGGACCACCAGCCTCAATCATTGTAGGAACTTCACTAGCTCCAGGAATACGTTTGTTTGACATCACCCCAATCGCTCTGATACGGCCATTACGAACCTGAGGCATGAGAGTTGGTGCTGTATCAATGAATACCTGAATATTATTCCCAATCAAATCTTGTAAGGCTAAAGCGGATCCTTTGTAAGGGGCATGCACCATGTCAATATCCGCTGTTAATTTGAGGAGTTCGGTTGCCATATGGGCCGCTGCACCGATACCGGATGAGCCGTAGGTGATTTTGCCAGGATTGGCTTTGGCGTAAGCAATTAATTCTTTGACATCCTTTACCGGCAGATTGTTATTGACGGTAATTAATAAAGGTGTAATTCCAATCAAACTCACTGGCGTAAGACTTTTTAAAGGATCGAAATTGAGATTGCCGGCGTAAAGAGTTGGGTTCACGGAGTGGGCCGCTAGCACGGTCACAAAGTTATAACCATCGGGTTGTGATTTGGCAACAAATTCCGAACCGATCAAAGCATTGGCACCAGGCTTGTTGTCAATGATGATGGTCCAACCGGTATTTTCGGCAATCTTTTTCGTAATAATGCGGGTCGATGTATCACTAAGTCCACCGGGCGCATAAGGTACAACCCAGCGTATGGGTTTATTGGGCCAACTTTTATCATCATTAGTTTGGGCAAAAGCCTCAACGCTGCTTATAAGAGAAATGAAGATTACGGCAGTTGAAAATAAATTTATGAACACAGTAACCTCGAAAATGAAGAAGGTGAAGACATTACTCTAATCTAAATCGAATTACTCAGTTTTTGCAATAGGTGATATTACTGCTTATTCATTAATCGTTTTTTTGAACACATTTTTATTGGCATACTATCAGCTAATTAATTGCCTTTAGTGACTTTCCTTCAATTATTTACAAATTTCTTGGATGAAGACGATTAGTTGGCAAAAAAATAATGGTTGCTTTTTAAAAACAGGATAATACGAATATTATATGTTTTGAATTCAAAATTGCGTTCCAGTTTTGAGATGTAATCCTTTATCCAAATTAAAAGATTTAATCATGAGCCTTATTAATCAATCAAATCCACTTGCTAATGCTTCAATAAAGTATCGTTCAGATATTGATGGATTAAGAGCTGTTGCAGTTTTAGCAGTAGTCATCTTCCATGGTTTTCCGAATTTTATCGGTAGTGGATTTATTGGTGTAGATATTTTTTTTGTAATTTCTGGTTTCCTTATTTCTAGTATCGTCTTAGAAAATTTACAAAATGGCACCTTTAGCTTTGTTGACTTTTATTCTCGAAGAATTAAAAGAATCTTTCCGTCCCTTGCTTTGGTATTAATCACTTGCCTTCTATTTGGCTGGTTTGCATTATTAGCGGATGAATTGAATCAATTGGGTAAACATACTGCAGCAGGAGCGGGCTTTATTTCAAACTTAGTTCTTTGGCGTGAAGCAGGTTATTTTGATAATTCTGCAGAAACCAAACCCTTACTCCACCTTTGGAGTTTAGGTATTGAGGAACAATTTTATATTGCTTGGCCATTATTATTATGGCTTACTTGGCGAAGTAAGCTAAGTTTAATCTTCATTATCGTAGTAGGTGCCATGATTTCTTTTGCGCTCAGTGTGAATGGCGTGAAAGCTGACCCTATAGCAAGCTTTTATTCGCCACAAACCAGGTTTTGGGAACTAATGGTTGGCAGTCTCTTAGCTTGGTTATCAGCTCATTCAATTAACTTAAACTTTTGCAATAGAAAAAATCTTTCTAGTGTGATTTGGCTTGGGATAATTAAAAAAGCATCAAATTTATCCTCTATCATCGGTTTACTTTTATTGGTATTTGGGTTTTGGAAAATTGAGAAGACATTTAGTTTTCCTGGCCAGTGGGCCTTAATCCCGGTTTTTGGTGCAGCCCTCATTATTTTAGGAGGTCCAAGTGCTTGGGTAAATCGAACAATACTGTCCAATAAATTATTGGTTTGGGTTGGCTTAGTGAGTTTTCCTCTCTATCTTTGGCATTGGCCTATCCTTTCATTTGGTCGAATCATTTATAACGAAACACCTAGCTTGGAGTTTCGGTTAATCGCTGTTTTTGTTTCATTTTTACTGGCATGGCTAACCTTGAAAATAGTTGAAAAACCATTCAGATTTGGTGCGATGCGTAACAAAGTTAAAGTTACAATTCTTTGTAGCAGCATTTTTGTAATAGGGGTTGCTGGTTTCATCATCAGTAGTAGCGATTTATCTAGTTCCCATACTTATGAACAACTATTGGTTAAGAGAAAAGCCTTTAAACAAAGATTTGGATTTTCTGATGCCTGGTTTAGAGGCAAAGCTGACTGGTTATTTCTCGGTAATTCTTATGATAGAACTGTCGATAAATTAGAGCTTGTAATCGTTCCAGACGGAAATATGATTCAAGAAACAAACCAAAATATCATCAATGTTGCAAAAAAAGCCGCTGAATTTAATATAAAGGTCGCCCTCCTAGTCGGCCCCGATAAATCGAGTGTGTATTCTGATTATTTACCAGACGATATTGTCCCGTCTAAAACAAGATATATCAATTTCTTTTTGGACCAGTTAAAGCAAACTCCCAACCTAACTGTTTACGATCCTACTGAAGATTTGATTGCCTTGAAAAAGACAGAAGGAATTTTGTACTGGATGACTGACACCCACTGGAATAATAAGGGTGCATTTTTGGCTTATCAAGGATTTTCAAAATTACTCGGAATACCTTCACCCAACGTTGATTTTACAAATAGATACCCTCGTGGTGGCGATTTAATTGGCATTTCAAAATTAAATAGCTTCCCATTGCATCAAGAGGATAACTGGGAAATTGTATGGAAAGATAAATTATCACTTACGGAACAAGAAATTCCTAATGAGAAAAAATCTACGATGGGTTCTGCAACCCTAGTGACTAACAAAAATCCACTTTCTGATAAATATGTATGGGTTGTTGGAGATTCCTTTACAGGGGGTTTAAAGCCGTTTATTAACGCAACTTTCAAAGAGGTTCGCTATGTGGGACATTGGTCGGATAAGCTCAAGGATTTACCTTTGGATTTAATGAAGGTTGAAAGAAAGCCAGATTTGATCATCGTGGTCAGAGTAGAGCGGTCTTTCTAATCAAATTTTTATTATTAGATTTTAAGTCGTTAATATTTTTAAATACGCTAAATGTATCTTAACCAATAATCGAAAGGCTTACTAAAATGACTGAGATGAACTCCGAACCAAGCCAAGTCACTGATTGGAAACACGACGGTGTGCGTGTCGTTCCTGGTAATCAACTTGATACCAATACTGCTCAGACACCCGGTATGAACCGTGCGGCTGCCATTAATCTAGCACGCGTTGGCGCACAAAAATTATGGGCCGGCACTGTCACGATTCATCCGAATGCCAAAACTGGAGCCCATCATCACGGTGCATTGGAAAGTGTTATCTACATTGTCAAAGGTAAAGCCAGAATGCGCTGGGGCGATCAGTTACAGTTCGCGGCAGAAGCCAGTGCTGGAGATTTTATTTATGTACCGCCCTATGTGCCTCACCAAGAAATTAATGCCAGCACTGACGAGAGTTTAGAGTGCGTATTAGTCAGAAGTGATAATGATGCAGTGGTTGTGAATTTAGATATCCCTCCTGTCGAAGTTCCAGAGAATGTTTATTGGGTGGATCCAACCCATCAACACCCCCATGATTATTCACACTCCCATGATCACGACCATGATCATCCCCACGATACTAAATAACTTAAATTGTCACCAACAGATAAATAAATCGCTAAAAAAGCCTTCATCCGTTAAATGTTAAAATTGATCAATTGATTAATAAAATAAATACAACACGGAAGAATTATGGTTGATGTTCTAGTGGTGGGTGGTGGAAACGCAGCACTTTGTGCCGCAATTACCGCAAGAGAAGCGGGCGCCTCAGTAATGCTCTTAGAATCAGCACCGCCGGAGTGGCGCGGTGGTAATTCGGTGCATACTCGTAATTTACGTTGTATGCATGATGCTCCACAAGACGTACTAGTTGAAGCTTATCCTGAAGAAGAATACTGGCAAGACTTATTAAAAGTAACGGGTGGCTTGACCAATGAAAAGTTAGCACGCATCATCATTCGAGGGACCGCTACTGTGCGACCTTGGATGAAAAAGCATGGTGTACATTTTCAGGCTTCTTTATCAGGTACTTTGCATGTAGCGAGAACCAATGCCTTCTTTTTGGGTGGTGGCAAAGCCCTCGTAAACGCTTTTTATCGAAGCGCAGAAAAGTTAGGTATTCAGATTCGTTATCAATCCCCTGTGAAGTCGATAGATTTAGATGGCACAGAGTTTAAAGCAGTCATTTTAGAAAGTGGCGAGCGCATTGAAGCGAAGGTCTGTGTTCTCGCCTGTGGTGGTTTTGAGTCAAATCGTGAATGGTTGCGTGAAGCCTGGGGCCAAAACCCAAATGGCGAGTGGCCAGCAGATAATTTCTTAATCCGTGGCACGAAATATAACCGCGGCGATATTCTCAAGTTCTTGCTTGATGCTGGTGCTGATTCGATTGGTGATCCAACACAGGGACACTGCGTTGCGATTGATGCACGTTCACCTTTATATGATGGCGGTATTTGTACCCGTCTAGATTGTGTATCTTTAGGCGTGGTAGTGAATCAATTCGCTAAACGTTTTTATGATGAGGGTGAAGATTTTTGGCCGAAGCGTTATGCTATTTGGGGGCGTTTAGTTGCTCTTCAACAAGGCCAAATTGCCTATTCTATTATTGATTCGAAAGCAATTGGTCGCTTTATGCCGCCGGTTTTTCCAGCGATTAAAGGTAATTCAATTGAAGAAATTGCTGCGCAAATAAATTTAGATCCGGTCGTCTTGAGAGCCACGATTGATGAATACAACAAGGCTTGTAAAGTAGGCACTTTTGATCATAATGTCTTGGATGATTGCCATACTGAAGGTGCTAATCCTGAAAAGACGCACTGGGCATTGCCAATTGATCAAGGGCCTTTCTACGCCTATCCGCTTCGCCCAGGTATTACTTTTACTTATCTAGGTTTAAAGACGGATGAAACGGTCGCGGTATTTTTCGATGGTAAACCTAGCTCGAATTTATTTGCGGCTGGAGAAATCGTGGCAGGTAATGTACTCGGTAAAGGGTATACCGCTGGTATTGGTATGTCGATCGGAACAATTTTTGGTAGGATGGCAGGTCAAAGTGCGGCGCGTGCATTAAACCTAGCAATTAATAAAGAGGATGAATATGCAAGTGCAGAGTAACCCAACGTCAACCAGTCCGAACTTAGGCGGATTGATCGCAGAAGCTTCAAGACTTGCACAGGGTAGTGAAAACGTAGCAGAAGTGCATCGTGTATTACAGATATGTAATGCCTGTAGATATTGCGAAGGCTTTTGTGCAACGTTTCAGTCCATGACGAGACGCCTTGATTTTGATGTAAAAGACATTCACTTTATGGCTAATTTATGTCACAACTGCGGTGCTTGCTTACATGCCTGCCAATATGCTCCCCCAAATGAATTTGGGGTCAATATTCCGCAAGCCATGGCGAAGGTTCGCTTAGAAACTTATACCGAATTTGCTTGGCCTAGACCCCTCGGAGTCCTGTACAAAAAGGCTGGATTATCTTTGTCTTTAATTATATCAATTGCGATTGGGATTTTTTTAATTGCACTCATGCAAGTCAATCAAAGTTTGTGGACTAGCTCACCTGACGGTAACTTTTATGCAATCTTCCCGCACAATACCTTAGCACTGACCTTTGGTGTTGTTTTTGTTGCGATGGTATTTTGTTTGGGGATGGGAGTGAAGAACTTTTGGGGAGAAATCTCCACCGATCCAATCCCACCAAAAGCAACGGTAGATGCACTGCGTGATACTTTGACGCTGAAGAATTTAGGTGGTGGTCATCAAGCGGGTTGTAACGAGTCCGATGATGCTTTCTCACTAGCGCGTAGACATTTGCACCATGCCACTTTCTATGGTTTTATGTTGTGTTTTGCTGCGACCAGTGTTGCCACTTTATTTCATTATTTATTAGGTTGGGAAGCGCCGTATTCTTACACAAGTTTGCCGGTGATCCTTGGGACGCTTGGCGGTATTGGTTTAATCGTCGGCCCTGTTGGACTTCTTTATCTCAATCTTAAACGCCATCCACTGCACGGTGATGCTGCGCAAAAGCCCATGGACCGCGGATTTATCGCGTTACTCTTGATGATCAGTGTTACAGGTCTTGGTTTATTAGCTCTGCGCGAAACGCAATATATGGGGATTTTGTTAGCCTTGCATTTGGGCTTTGTCATGGGCTTTTTCTTGATGATGCCTTACGGTAAATTTGCCCACGGTATTTATCGCTCAGCATCTTTACTTAAGAATGCAGTTGAAGTACGTTTGGGTAAGAAAATGAGTGTTGGCTCAGAGTAATGAAAAAACAATTGCTTGAATCTATGTCTGAATAACATGATTGTATGTAAGCTCTAGGCTTCTTTTCAGAGGCCTTAGAAATCTTGTAACTTACAACACAATTACTTGTTTGAAATAATTCAAGAAATAAGCTTTAAAGTAGGTTTTAAGGAAATATTTCAAACAATGCCATCACTTTTTTAGCAATGGATTAATTGGTGATAATGAGGCTAGGTAATGCAAAGCTTAAAAAAGATAATCTAGCGCAAACAACTAAATATTTACGCTAGACACCTCAAAAAACTTACCAGTTTGATTCACGATCCGGCGTTGATGCAATCCGGTGTATGCTTAAGTCAGCGCCTTCAAACTCTTCTTCTTGTGACAGACGAATACCGAGGAATACTTTTAGTGCACCATAGACAATCACTCCACCAGTGAGTGCAATGACTACGCCTAGTAAGCTACCAATTAGTTGTCCAGTAAATGTCACACCACCCATTCCACCGAGTGCAGTGGTCCCAAATATTCCTGCAGCCAAACCACCCCAAAGGCCACATAGACCATGCAAGGGCCATACACCAAGAACATCATCAATCTTCCAACGATTTTGTACTAAGGTGAACATGTAAACAAATAGGCCACCTGCAAATAGTCCAACAAATAAAGCGCCGAGTGGATGCATTAAATCAGAACCAGCACACACCGCTACTAAACCAGCTAAAGGACCGTTGTAAGTAAAGCCAGGATCATTTTTACCTACTACCCAAGCAGCTAAAGTTCCGCCTACCATGGCCATGAGTGAATTCATGGCTACTAGGCCGCTTACTTTATCAATCGTTTGTGCGCTCATCACATTAAAACCAAACCAACCTACCGCTAAAGTCCACGCGCCTAATGCAAGGAAGGGAATGCTTGAAGGTGGATGCGCTGATACTTGTCCATCTTTGTTATAACGACCACGACGCGCGCCAAGAAGAATGATTGCTGGTAAAGCAATCCAACCACCAACAGCGTGCACAACTATCGAGCCTGCAAAGTCATGAAACTCTTCGCCAGTAAATTCTTTGATCCACGCTTGAATGCCGTAATGTTGATTCCAAGCAATACCTTCAAAGAAAGGATATAAAAATCCCACCAAAATAAAGGTTGCGATTAACTGAGGATTAAATTTAGCTCTCTCCGCAATACCACCTGAAATAATGGCTGGAATTGCTGCTGCAAAAGTCAGTAAAAAGAAAAACTTCACGAGTTCGAAACCATTTTTCTGAGCTAGAACTTCTGTGCTCGAGAAAAAATCTACGCCATAAGCAATGCTATATCCAATGAAGAAATAAGCGATGGTTGATATTGAAAAATCAACCAAGATTTTCATCAATGCATTGACCTGATTCTTTTTACGAACTGTACCCAATTCTAGAAATGCAAAGCCTGCATGCATAGCAAGCACCATGATGGCACCTAGTAATATGAATAAAGTATCACTGCCTGTTTTTAAGTTTTCCATGTACTCCTCCCTTTGATCTAATTGCATCATTATAGGGAATTAAAAACTTAAATCGGTGCGTTATGCACTAAAATAGTGCTTTATAAATTGATGAAATTTTGGAAAGTGTTAAACGTTAAATGAAATCAAAACATATTGGGTCAGCTTTTGATGAATGGCTGTATGAACAAGGTTTATTTAAAGAAGTCACTGCGGTGGCAATGAAAAAAGTGAATGCTTGGCAAATTCAAAAGGCCATGAATAATCAAAAAATTACAAAGACCTCGATCATAGTGAGCGATAGCCCTGCATCATTAAGTCGTTTAATTAATAAAGAAGATTGATTATTAACCTTTTAGATATTTAAAAACCACTTAAATCTTTTAAGTGATTAGTTTGACCATCCACGTATTTAAGAATATTCTCAAAAGCAGTCCCCAAATACGCCTCGTAGTTATCTTTTTCTACATAACCTAAATGCGGAGTGCAGAGAGTATTTGGTAAATGGAGTAATGGATGTTTTGCATCTAAAACAGGTTCTAACTCTTGTTCATAAACGTCGATTGCAGCAAAACCAGGACGATTATTTTTGAGTGCCTCAACTAAAGCGCCTGGTTCGATGAGTTCTGCTCTACTGGTATTTACGAAAAGGCTAGTTGGTTTCATTAGCGCTAGATCAGTTGCTTTGATCATGCCACGGGTTTGAGCGTTTGAGCGGATGTGTACAGTCAAAATATCTGATCGACTGAAAAAATCTTCACGACTTTTGGCACTCTCATAGCCTAGTGAAGCAGCTTGCTGCAAGGATCCTTCTCTGCCCCAAACTAAAATATGCGCCCCAAAGGCTGCCATAATTTTTGCAACTTGCGTACCAATTTTCCCAAGTCCTAAGATACCAACCGTTTTACCCCGAATCTGTTCGCCAATAGAACCTTGCCATTGACCACTTTTGAGACGGTTTACTTCAGATACTAGATTTCTCTTGGCAGCAAGTATCAAAGCAATCGTTAATTCAGCGGTAGCTGCGCCAGATCCTTCACCTTCTCCAATGGCAATACCAGCAGCTTTACAAGCAGCTAAATCAATATGCGAATTCGCTTTACCGACTTGTGAAATCAGTTTGAGATTAGGTAGCTTATCAATCAATTCTTTTGTCATTCGTGTACGTTCACGAATCAGAACTAAAGCATCTGCCGATGCCAGAGCTGCAACTCTTTCATCTAAAGTCTTAAGGGGTTCATTAAGGATGATTACTTCATGGTCTTTTAATAAAGAAAAGCAATTGAGATGACGGACGCAGTCTTGGTAATCTTCAGGAATAATGATTTTCATAATAAGCCGTATAAAGAAAAGCAATTGAGATGACGGACGCAGTCTTGGTAATCTTCAGGAATAATGATTTTCATAATAAGCCGTAAATAGGGTAAACATTAGTAAAAATTAATTCTTAAGCCATAAATATTTATGGGTTTATTTTCGCATGAATAATAAAGTGCTCAAATTGAATGATGAGGAATATTTTTAGTGAAATTAAATACCAAGTTTAATTTTTAATTGATCAAGCTGCTGTCCATACTTTTTGGGATTTTCAGACTTAAGTTTTTTTAGGTTTTGTATCTTCCACTTAATTGATGGGAAATCATTAAATGCATAGAGGTTCCAATTTGGGGTTAAGCTTTTTACACTGTATAAAAACTGTCAATCCTCCAATGTAAGTACTTCATTTATTGTGCTCAACAGTAATTCTCGGGTACTTAAAAAGTCCTCATAGGTAAAAAAAACAGAACTCATTCCCTCAAATTGGTTATCCAGAGCATTTCTTTGATCTAAGAGATTTGGTAATAAAACTTCATTAATCGGTGCGCTACTTGAAAGTAAGCCTTACAAAAAACCTTGTTTTATCTCAGGAGTAAAGCCGTCATTGTCTAATAAATATTTAACATCAAATAAATCTCTTGGATGTTGTCGATCTAATGCAGCACAAATTTTCCCGCCATAAAGTTGACCAGTCGAAACAACATTGACTTCTACAAATCGATTGAACTCAACTTGTGCTTTCTCGCAAAGAGGTAATTTTTGCGTGGGTGCAATTAAACCACGGCCCACTGGATTGACTTCAATCTTAATTTGAGCTTTTTGAGAAGAAGCAATTAATTTAAAGTTATTAACTTGATGTTGAACAGTAATATCTGAAATCTTTTCAATCTTATTTTTAATTCTTTGTAATCCGTTGTAAATTCCTAAGAGACTTTCTTCTCGGTTTTCAACCTTGCAATAGGTCAAATCAATATCAACAGAAAGTCTTGGAATATTTCTAATGAAAAGATTAATTGCAGTACCGCCATGTAGAGCAAAACATTCTTCTTGAGCCACAAAAGGAAGAACATCCAGTAACAATTCAACTTGATTTTGATAATTCTTTTTAATTATGCGAGTTCCTTTGGTATGGTGATGAGATACTTTGAATCGAAATGCCCATCTGAAATAATACTCCTCTTCCCACTGCCTAAATTTACCCCTTTTAAATCTAGGTATTTAAACCAAGCATGCCCAATTTTTTCTGCCATAAAGAGAAAAAGCCTTTTAACTTTGATCGATTCACAAGACTCTAAAATTGTTTGAACTTGCATAGGTTGAATATTGTTGAGACCCTCTAAAAGTTCATAGCATTCCATCAAATCTTGTTTATTCGGAGCAAGATATAAACACTCAAAAATTGCTCTTAAAGGACTAGATATTTTGATAGAAAAATTTTTAATTTCGAAATCCAAAAGTTCTAGTTGACTGGGTAAAAATGACGTCCGGTGATGCTCGATAGAAATACCCCAATTTGTATTTGAAAACCATTTTGGTAGATGCTCTGTCCACTCTCCAAAAAGAGAGATTGAATTAGCATTAAGATTTAAAAAATGTAATCTACCTTGTAGCTCTAAAGCTGACTTGCCACCAACGTGGATGGATGATTGTCCCTGCCTCTGAAGGGCGTACAAAGCGCCTTGGTAACTAACTTCGTCACCCATGCGTTTGACTGCACCACTTCCTATAGACTCTAACCAACCACTTTTTTTATATCGATTAGTCAGTTGCCCTGATATACCTATTTGTTTAAGCCAAGATGATAGATAGATCGTGCCGGGTGGCCAATCATGCATTAAGTGGTTTATTTTTTTTGAATTATTTAAACTCATAGTTTAAATATAAAAAATTAAATAAACTAAGGCAAGAAGATGGTTTAAAAATATATATATTTATAAACTAATAGTTTATTTTAAAATAATTAAATAAACTATTTGGTATTTTCAATGGACTTTTAACAATCTTGCCACTGATATTCGAGTTTGGGATTCAAATTGAACAGCCAAGATAAATAGAATTAAAAAATCACAATCCTCAATAACTCAAAATAACTCAAAATAATTCAAAACTTTCGTTCTTCAAAACAAAGAAATGATAACTTTCAGTCTTGTTAAAATACTGAATAATCAATAAACAATAACAAAGGCAGACACGCATGGATTTTCACCTTTCCTCAGAACAAATTGCTTTTGCTGATGCATTACATAAATTAGGCAAAGATAAATTAGCACCAGGAGCTCTTTCTAGAAATCATAGTCCTGATTATCCTTGGGAAATTGCAGAGTTACTCAGTCAGCAAGGCCTTTTGGGCATTACCCTTAAAGAAGCCGATGGGGGTATGGGCGGAACGCTGATGGATGCCGTCATTGCCATTCAAACCATCGCCTTATATTGCCCTAAGAGTGCTGATATTGTGCAAGCAGGCAACTTTGGCCCAATACGTAGTTTTGCTGAGTACGCTACCGAAGATCAAAAGGAACGATATTTACCTGATTTGTTAGCTGGTAAAGCGGTGATTTCTTTGGGAATGACTGAGCCAGATGCCGGTTCAGCTGTGACTGAACTCACCACCAATGCCAAAAAAGTAGAGGGTGGTTATTTAGTGAATGGTAGCAAAGTCTTTTCAACACACAGTCCAGATGCCAAGGTATTCTTGATTTATTTAAGATATGGCCCAGGTCTTGACGGTATCGGTTCAATGTTAATTGAGCGGGATACTCCAGGCTTTGAGATTGGGCAACCATCCAGCTTTATGAGTGGTGAGCGTTGGTCACAATTGTATTTTGCAGACTGTTTTGTGCCGGATAAAAATGTTTTACTTGGACCCGGTGGTTTTAAAAAGCAAATTAGTGGTTTCAATGTCGAGCGCATTGGTAACGCATCACGTTCTCTTGCACTAGGCCGTTATGCCTTTTTACAAGCCAAGGAGTATGCTAAAAACCGTACTCAGTTTTCTAGAAAGATTGCTGAATTTCAGGGTATCCAGTGGAAGTTTGCAGAAATGGCAACCAAATTAGAAGCAGCTCAGTTGCTACTTTATAAAGCAGCGCTAAACGCTGATAGTGGCTTGCCATCTCCTTATGAAACAGCGATGGCAAAACTCATTTGTAATGAAACGGGTTTTAACGTTGCGAATGAAGCTTTGCAAATTATGGGTGCCTCAGGATATAGTCAAGAAAATCTGGTGGAATATTGCGTTCGAAGAACGCGAGGCTGGATGATTGCAGGCGGCTCGATTGAAATTCTTAAAAACCGGATTGCGGAAGAAGTTTTAGAAATGCGCTTTGATCAAAGACCTCCCAAAGCAAAAGCTTGATGACCTTCTCAATTACAAATTTATTAATTTATCCCCAGATGTATAACGAATCGAATTGAATATGCTAAAAAATCAACTTACCCAATTAAAAATTCAATCACTAAAAGTGATTTCATTAAGCCTCTTGTGCCTCAGTTCGATCGGTTTACAAAACATAGCTAGTGCGCAATCAGACACCTATCCTAATCGTCCTATCAAAATGATTGTTTCCTTTACTGCAGGAGGTACAACCGATATTTTGGCTCGAGAAGTGGCTAATCAATTAACCCAGCGTTTGAAAGTTCCGGTCATTGTCGAAAATAGACCAGGTGCAGCGGGGAACTTGGGTACAGAGATTGTTGGTAAGTCAGCTCCTGATGGATATACCTTACTCGTTAATTCGAGTGGTCCTATTTCAGTTAATCCTACTTTATTTAAAAACTTGGCTGTTAATCCATTAACGGATTTAGATCCAGTGGCATTACTTGCTGAAGTACCGAATGTGTTGATTGTGCCATCTAGTTCAAAAATCAACACAGTCAAAGAGTTGATTGACTTTGGTCGGGCGAATTTAGGTAAAGTCAATTACGGCTCAACCGGCATTGGCACTGCCTCACATATGACGGGTTTTATGTTTAGTCAACAAAGTGGAATTAATGCTACCCACATTCCTTACAAAGGTGCTGAAGCGGTGCGAGACCTTATTGCAGGACGCCTTGATTATATGTTTGCGACCTTACCCTCAGTTGCCGCCTTAATTAAAGGTGGTCAGGTCAGAGCCATTGGTATTTCGATTAAAAAACGTTATGTCACCTTACCAGAGGTGCCAACAATGTTGGAGTCTGGCATCAATATGGCCGCAGGTTCTTGGTTTGGTGTCTTTGCACCACACGGAACTTCTGCAGAAAATGTGAAGGTGCTAAATCAACAAATCGTCGAGATTCTAATGTCCAAAAAGACAAAAGATAAACTCATTAACGAGGGAGCCGAACCGATTGCCATGAATGTTACAGAATTTACTAAATTTGTACGTAATGAATATGAAACTTGGGCACCTATTGTCAGATCCTCTGGTGCAAAACCAGAATAAATGAGTTCAATCAGATAAATTTAAGGGCAAGATGAAAACTTTGTTAACCAGCTTTGGTGAATATATTGAAACAGCGTCTTCACAGCCGTTAGCAGCAGATGTTTTGCATGCAGCCAGACGCGCACTACTTGATTGGCAAGGAGCCTTGATTGCCGGCTCGAATAGTGATGTAGCCCAAAAGTTGATTGCCGCTTATCAACCTGAATTTGGTTTTGGTAACTGTGCAGTTGCCGGTACGGATTTAAAAACCACGCCCAGAGCCGCTGCTTTTTTAAATGGCTCCATCGCCCATATTGCTGAGTTTGATGATATCTACCGTAACGGCGCATACCATCCAGCTTGTCCGACTATTTCTGCAGCTTGGGTTTGTGCCACCCAACAAGGCTTGAGCCTTGACGCTTTACTCAAAGCGGTTGTCATTGGCTACGAAGTCTCAACACGTATTGCCGAAGTGATACAGCCTAGTCATTACAAATATTTTCATACGACAGGTACCGTTGGAGTTTTTGGTGCGGCAGCTGCTTGTAGTAGTTTATTAGGGCTTACTGCAGAGCAGTCAATGAATGCACTAGCTACTGCTGGAACGTTTGCTAGTGGTTTACAACAAGCATTTCGCAGTGACTCAATGACCAAGCCATTACATGCTGGACATGCTGCAGAAGTAGGCTTAAATGCTGCATACTGTGCACTAGCGGGTATGACTGGAACTCCCGATATCTTAGAAGGTGATGCTGGATTTGGTGCTGCGATGTCACAAAACCCGCGTTGGGCTGATGTCCTGAATGGTCTCGGTAAAGTTTTTAATATCACGCAAATGACATTTAAAAATCACGGATGTTGTGGTCATACTTTTCCAGCAATTGATGGTGCGCAGTACCTCACGCGTCTTCATCAAATCGATACCAACGCAGTGAAAAAGATTGAACTCTTGGTTTATCAAGCTTCTGCCGATGTGTGTGCCTATCGTCATCCACAGACTCCCTTTGAAGCAAAATTTAGTCTGACCCATACGGTGGCTTGCGGCATGATTTTAGGCGCTGTGCGCGAAAAAGCCTTTGCCCAGGAGCAGTTAGGCAATGACAAGATCCAGCAATTAGAAGACAAAATTTCTTATCAAGTTGACCCACTAATTACTAGCTTATTCCCGAAAGTACGGAGTGCAAAAGTTCGGATTGAAATGAACTCAGGAGAGATATTTGAGCATCACCAACAAACACGTCACGGTGATCCCGATGATCCACTGACCGATGCTGAACTCAATGAAAAATTTCAAGAACTATCAACGACTCGCGTTGGTGAGAGTGCAGTGCGTGAGTTAAGTACACTGATTTGGGAAGGAGAGAATCATCTTGTTGCAAACTTAAGTTCTCACTGGAGATTGCAATGATGATAAATTTTTATAGTGTCACTTCTACGAAACGCTCTACTCTTTTATTACAGATTTTGTTAGTCATTGGCCTTGGGTTTTCATTTTCAGTGAGTGCGACTTATCCCGAAAAGCCAATTAAATTAATTGTGCCTTTTTCACCCGGCGGTGGTACTGATTTAGTTGCAAGAACAGTGGCGGAGGGGATGAGTCGTGATTTAAACCAATCCGTCGTTGTCGAAAATAAGCCTGGCGCGGGTACGGTAATTGGTACAGATTATGTGGTGAAAAGTGCACCAGACGGCTATACCTTGATTGTGGCGACCTTTGCCCAAGCAGTTAATCCTAGTTTGATTAAAAATATGCCCTATGTCG
>Ga0164297_10001946_pt1 | contig 21064 bp, 24 predicted proteins | sample GEODES058metaG_FD_113539 | JGI IMG/M metagenome (GOLD analysis project Ga0164297, IMG submission 113539) | Dystrophic lake water microbial communities from Trout Bog Lake, Wisconsin, USA - GEODES058 metaG | ecosystem: Environmental > Aquatic > Freshwater > Lake | place: USA: Trout Bog Lake... | reverse complement strand
TGAACGTTTTAGAGCACGAGGGATTAATGTAACTCTTAAACCTCAGAGCAATGAAAGTGCTAGTGCAGTTGTAGATGGCTATACGCAAGATATGATTAACATCATGCAAAATGATTTTGAACAAAAAGAAGGCTACCAAATTAAGCTAACTGACGGAACACAAGATTATTTTGTTGATCAGGCAGAACGTTTTAATGCCCTAGGATTTAATCAATTTAATGGATGGACTTGCAATAGCGGATATCAAAGTGTTATAATACGAGGTAATGAAATTAAACGTGCATACAGTTGTCATGATGAACCATTAGGCAATCTAGAAAAATTTACTTTGTTTTCTAGTCCACAAATATGCACTACTCCGCGCTGTGTTAGTAGCGCAGACAGCAAAATACCTAAGATAAGATAATGGAAAAGATAATTAAAATTGTTAGGAAAAATACCAGTAATCTAGACATAGAATTTGTCTTAGGTAATACCTGCAACTATAAGTGTAGTTATTGTTTTCCGGGAAGCAACGAGGGCACCCAACGTTGGCCTGATGTAGACTTAACATTAAAAAATTTTTCAATCTTATTAGATTCCTATAAAAATAAAAATCGTATTCATTTGAAACTAGTAGGCGGAGAACCTACATTATGGCCAAACCTATTAACATTTGTAAAAGAGTTAAAATCAAAATACAATATTATAATTTCGATGAGCACCAACGGCAGTCGGACTATCAGATACTGGGAGGAAATTTCAACGTATTTCGATGATATACAGATTAGTGTGCATCACGAACAAGCAGATCTAGATCACTTAATAGCAGTCTCAGATGTAATATATAAAACTAATCAAACTATATTTTCAGCTAATGTATTAATGGATCCAAGATCTTGGGATAAATGCGTAGCAATTACAGAATACTTGTTATCTCACAGTGACGGATGGATGGTTGCAGTTGTCCCAGTTCAGTTCGATGGACTTACTAGATATAATTCTGAACAACAACAATATGTGGCAGTAAAAAACAAAAGAATGCCTCCGATGCCTTGGGTGCAAAAATTAATCGATTTAGGAAAATTACCTCCGGAAAAAAATTATAATAAATCTATTGCCACGTTTGCCGACGGCACTACAAAAGAAGTAGACGGTCATTATCTAATTAATAATCAACTTAATAGATTTAAAGGGTGGGAATGTAACCTAGGAGTAGATAGGATTTTTATTAACGGAGAAGGGCAATTAGAAGGTGCTTGCCAAACTGAACTATTCAATAATCAACTTAATATTAGAGAGATAGAGTTTGAGTCTAAGATGCCTAACATTAGTATTGCTCCTATTATCTGTAATAAAGAAATTTGCGGCTGTAGTGCAGAAACTAGATTAACTAAACAACGGCTATGAATATAGATACAGAGCATATTCATCATTGGATGCAGGCCATTAGACAAAGTCCAGATCCTATACGGACTATGGATGCCTTTTGGTCTGGACAACTTAAAAGTAAAGAATGGCTTATTGATAGGCTAAGTGAGCATGTAGATTCGGCGTCTAGTATAGAAATATGTGCAGGATGGGTAGGTGTTCTAGCCAGTATGCTGTTTCAAAGCAATATTCCAATTACGCACATTGCCAGCTATGATATTGATCCAACCTGCAAGCCTATTGCAGAAGCTATGAATAAGCTAGAAGAGATGCAGGGCAGATTTCGTGCCAGCGTAGTAGATATAAGTCAACCCATGCATATGAGTGCTGATATAATTATTAATACAAGCTGTGAACATCTTACACAAGCACAGTATAACACTTGGCTAACCTATACTCCTAAAGATAGTTTACTTGTATTGCAAAGCAATAATTACGATATACCTGAACATATTAGGACAGCGAATAACTTAGAAGAATTTAAAACACAATGTGGTGTTGATGTATTATGGGCAGGCGAATTAACGTTGCCGTTATATACACGATATATGATTATAGGAAAAAAATGAAACCTATCGCAATCATAAACAGCGACTATGATGATTATTTACATGTTACATTTGCGTTTACAAATGTGTGTAACTATGATTGCCACTATTGCACTCCATTGAGTAAATCTGGAAGTTATAGATTTCCTGACTATGATCTAGTAATTAAAAATATGGATCATATGTTGAATATCTATAGGACTCATTTTAATAAAAAAGTTATTCGTATGCATGTAGTAGGTGGTGAACCTACCTTATGGCCTAAACTAGGCGATTTTGTAAAATGGTCTCACGACAACTATCAATGCCGTGTTACAATGAGCACCAATGGCAGTAGAACTCTTAGATGGTGGGATGAGTATGCTCATTATTTTGACGATATACAGATTAGTGTGCATCATGAATTTACAGACATTGATCATATTAAAAAAGTCTTGGACCTAATTTATTCTAAACAAGATATAATGGTTGCCGCACAGGTATTGATGGATCCTTTGCACTGGGATAAATGTCTCGGCATACTAAATGATCTAGTTGACTATCCAACCCCTTGGCTAGTGAAATCTAGGGTAGTGTTAGATTTAGATGAAAAAAATATTCAGCCGGAGTATACTGAAGAACAGCTTGAATTTTTAAAAGAAAAAGTTAAAAAAATTCCTCCAAGCGACTATGTAGCCCGCATGAAGTCAACTGGAAAGATACAAAATTCAGAAAAGGCCAATGCTGTATTAGTGTTTCAAGACGGGTCACAAAAACAATATAATACTTTTGAAGTTTGGAAAAATCAATGGCATAAATTTTACGGATGGGAATGTAATCTAGGAGTAGACAGGGTAGCTATTGGCGCAAGTGGCATCATGATTGGGTCTTGCCTTGCTCGTAATATGTTTAACCAAGATACTCCGTTTTCAATTTACGATCCAGATTTTAGTAAAAAATTTAATAAAGATCTAATTAAACCTATAACCTGTAAAGAAATTTTCTGTAGTGGATGCTCTAGTGATATTAGGCTTCCAAAAAGGAAACAGAATGTATAGTCTGTCTGATATAACAAAACTGCATATTGAAATAACCAGCAAGTGTCAAGCTAGTTGTCCTATGTGCGTGAGGAATATACAAGGAGGAGATATAAGTCCCTGGCTTGAATTGAACGAAATATCCCTTGAACAATTTAAACAATGGTTTCCTTTAGATTTTTTAACACAACTGCTTGTAATATCGCTATGCGGTAATACAGGTGATCCTATTATTGCTAGTGATACTTTAGAAATTTTAAAATGGGTAAGACAGGTAAACCCTGATATTAAATTAAATATGAATACTAACGGCAGCGCCAGGACTTTAGAATGGTGGAAAGAGCTAGCCGCAGTGGGCGTAACTGTTATGTTTGGCATTGATGGACTAGCCGACACGCACAGTCTGTATCGAATAGGAACAGATTACGATAAGATACTTCGTAATGCCAAAACGTTTATTGATGCGGGCGGCACCGCAGAATGGCACATGTTGGTATTTAAACATAATGAACATCAGGTTGAATCTTGTCGTAGTTTAAGTAAGGATTTAGGATTTCAAAATTTTGTAGTAAAGCACAGTTCTAGATTTAGAAATGACAACGTGGTTGTCCTACATCCAGCAAACTCATACACAATATATCCAAGTAACCGTAGCCAAGAAATAAAACATAAACTTGGCACTATTAAAACTACATCTAATATAATCTGCAAGGTAAAAGAAGAAGGTAATATTTACATAAACGCCAAGGGAAATGTAACGTCATGCTGTTGGATGGATTTTTCAGGCATGTCTCCCGACTCTGAAGTATATGAAGATTATTTGTCTAGGGGGTTAACTACTCCGAGTTTATTAAATACTACCCTGTCGGCTATCTTTGAAAGCGAGTATTTTAATATGATAGAACAATCGTGGAGCACTAATCCATTAAAAACTTGTAACAAACAATGCGGAGAAATAGATAAATTTAATGAGCAATTTAAGTAAAACTTGGTGTCCACTTCCTTGGATACATATCGCTACTAGACCTAATGGAGATGTCCGACTATGTGCTACGGCTAATGCTAGCGGAAGTGGTGTGATAGAAATTAAAGATGCTGGGCTAGTAAAACATAATGGTGTGCAGTTAAATCTACGTCAGCATACTATTGAAGAAGCATGGAATAGTTCTTATATGAAAGATGTTCGGTTGACCATGCTGAAAGGCGAGATGCCTTCTAGTTGTTTAAAATGCTATAGAGAGGAATCAATTGGTATTAACAGTAAACGACAATGGGAAACACACGAATGGTCGACAAGAGTAGACTATGAAAGCCTTGTTGCCCAAACTGCCGAAGATGGTAGTTTACCAGTTAACGTGCCTTATTTTGATTTAAGACTAGGAAACATGTGCCAGCTTAAATGTGTCATGTGTAGTCCGCACGATAGTAGTGCTTGGATTAAAGATTGGAAAAAGCAGTATCCATCTTATAAAATTAAAGAATTACGAGATGATCAGGGCTGGGATATAACATGGGATTATACTTGGTATAAAAAAGGAGATTTTTTATCATCAATGAAATCCCAAGCACATCATATAAAAGAATTATATTTTGCCGGTGGCGAACCTACTCTAATACCTGAGCACTATAAAATTTTACAGTTTATGATAGATAGCGATAATGCTAAGAATTGCGTATTACGTTACAACAGTAATGGTATTGAATTACCCGATGAGCTGTTTGATCTATGGCACCATTTTAAAGAAGTTAAATTTAACCTATCAATAGATGCGGTATATGATCGAAACGAGTATATACGATTCCCTAGCAAATGGAAACAAATTGAAGAAGCTGTTCGAAGATTAGATGACACAGAAGATAATGTCACAGTTAATATAGCCTGTGCAGTTCAATTGCTAAATGTATTATATTTAGACGAGTTAGCAGATTGGAAATTACAATCAAAATTTAAAAAAATAAATTTGGCGCCCTATGGTGGCGGAGTAATCGGCATGCACCTAGTTACATATCCTAGCTATCTTAATATAAGAGTGCTTCCTATGCAGTTAAAAGAGCTTGCGGCAGATAAAATACGTAAATTTATAGATACACATCTAACTGAAGAATTTACATCGTCTGTATATGGAAAGCAAAGATGGGAAGCACTAATTACATATATGATGGCCGAAGATTGGACACATAAATTACCTAGCACAGTTGAATATCTAGAATCATGTGATGCTACACGAGGAACAAATTTTAGGAAAACATTTTTAGAGTTAGATATATTATGACACATAATGAATTAGAAAGATCAGCTCTTTGGAACAGCCTAGTTAATTTAGGATCTTTTGTAAAAACTAAATGGTGGTTCGATCCCTACTCAGTGGAACAACAACTAGCGCAGTTTAAAGATAATTGGTGTCCTTATAATGCAAAAAAAGATACTACAAACAATAGATGGGGTCTACCTGTTACTAGTCACACAGGTGATGTAATGGATAACTATCATCTAAACAGTTTTGGGTATATGCAAAAATATCACAATGTAGAAATGAAAGAAGAAAATTTTACTACTCCAACTACTGTCTATTATTCGATTCCAGAAATAAAGAAACTTGTAGATGTGTTTAGTCCCGACATTGGGCGGGTGCATTTTCTTAGGATAGACAAAGGTGGATTCTTTCCGCCCCACAGAGACTTCCAGGGAACTAGTCCAGAGTATTTTAGATTGTTAACTGTATTTGGTAGATGCAGTCCAGAAAACTATGTGCAAATGGTTGACGGACGGCCGTTATATCCCGAACCTGGTTGGACTTATTTTATGAATACGCAGTTAGACCACAGTGTTTTTAGTTTTAGTGATAATCTTTTTGCACTAATCTTAACAGTTAAACTGAACGAACGCACACACGGTATTATTATGAATAATACTATGAACTCATGAAATTAGAATACAAAGATAAAAGTAAAGAAAATTGGTTTCTAATTACCTGGGACCTAGGTAATAAGTGTAACTATCGGTGCAGTTATTGTCCTAGTGCGTTTAATGATGGTAGTTCAGGATGGCCAAGCTGGGAAGATGTGAACACATTTGTTAAAGAAATAAACAATCGTCTTCCTACTAAGCATATCTGTTTTAGGATCAGTGGTGGCGAACCTACTTATTGGAAACACTTTTTAGATTTTGCCGAGTTGATAAAAAGTTATGGAAACAGTTTTAGTTTTCTTTCTAACGGCAGCAGGGATTTAAATTATTTTAAAACTATATCTAAATTTACAGATGGTGTAATTTTAAGCTATCACCCCGAATATGCTGACCAATCGCATTTTATTAATATCTCTAAAGAAATGTCATGTCCGGTAGCAGTAAACTTAATGATTGGGCCTGATAATTTTGATGAAATGGTCTCAGTTGCAAAATACTTGTATGATAACAGTTCTATGGCAATATGGCCTAAAGTTATATTAGACAAGCAGACAATGTCTAATAAGATTGCTGATTACACTAATGAACAAACAGCATTTATTAAATCTTGGCCTTTTTTTAGAAAATTAAATGATTCTAAAATACATCGAGGTGAAATACTATTAGATGGACAACTGATCACAGCAAATGATCTTCTATTGCAAGGATTAAACAAACATCATAATTGGACATGCTATGCCGGAGTAGACCAGATTAATATTAGTTTCATAGGTGAAATATTTAGAGCAGACTGCCAAGTTGGCGGCCCTATAGGTAATATACGAAAGTTTACACTACCAGTGTCTACTATCACCTGTGATAAACAATATTGTAATTGTTTAAGTGATATCTATCTTAGAAAGAGTAGTAGTGTAGTCAGCATCTAGTGTAAATAAAAAGTGCTCTTTAGTTTGTATTTTATAAGCCATACTAACAATCTTACTGTTATATACTATTGGTCTTCCTAAAATATATTCCTGCATTTGTTTTCTAAATTTAATATTACCTAATTTATCAACAACGATTATGTCAGCATTAGGAGAACCTGCCGGTAAGAAAACTGCCGTGTTGTTAAATGCAATACCGGAACGAAATCTGTATTTTCCGCCAAACGATAATCCTATATCAAATGTAGAATGTTTATAGGTATCTACATTGAATATTAAGCCATAATTTGCATCACCGTTATCTTTATGTCCATATGGCAGTGCTATAATTGTGTCGTCTACTAATACTCCACCATTATATTTTTTAACAAAGTCTGGAATATCTAACTCTACTAATTCGGAAGTTTCATTTACAGTATCATATACTAATACGTGTTTCAATTCTAAATCTCGTCCAAACGGCAATGCAAAAAGTTTATTGCCGGCCACAATAAAATCGCTATACTTACGTCTAGCTCTAACTAAATTTGGCACTGGAATTAAGGTCAATTGATCAGTCTCAACTTTAAATTTTAATATGCTATTGTAGTCATAACTTTCTCCACGTGGCGGACTAAAATAACTGCCATTGCAAAATACTGTTCCCATGTGCCTCTTAAGTTCGCTAGTTCCCGGAATCTCAATTTGTTGTATTTTCCAATCTTTGATATAGATAGCAAAACTAACAGGATCATAACCTAGAGGACTAGCAAACCCAGTATTGCCATTAGACGCCATGTTATAAAACTGCCCTTTGCTGTTGCTGATTATTTTATAACTTCTAGGTTCTAAATTATTTAAAGATAATAGGGTATTAAAATTATCCCATATACCATAAGGAGCAAAATATAAAGTTCCATTTATATTAGCCATAGTATTATATTTGCTAGTAGCCGGTTGAGTATCAACTTCTACAAAAGTAGTTAAACCATTTTCTACTATCATTACACGACTGTAATCTTTACACTTGTCTGTGCAAAACGGCGGGCTTACTAATTTACCATCGTGTTCAAAAAGCACCAGATGCTTAATTTCTGCATCTCTATAAAAATCTTCAAATGACTGATAACTCATAAATTTTGTAATATTGTATCTAAGTTTGTAGGCTGTGAATATAAGTGAACCCTATCAGTATTACCTAAATTTTTAGTCATGTGTAATAATTGAATATTGAGTAAGTATATGCTTCCTGGACGTAATATATATTTTTTTTCTAAATTATTTCCTAGATAAAAATAAGCACTATCATTTGTTATTATAGGAATATGCAATCCAATGCTTCCTGCACCATCTGTATGTTTATCTAAACCGGATCCCGCCTTATGTATACTTAATCGAAGAAGATTAAGACCTTCTTCTTTTAGCATTTCATACAGTATGGTCATGTAACCTTTTTTAAACTTATCCATTATTTTTAATTTTTCTTTAAACTTAGGATCTTTAATTTCGGGAAACAATGAAGTATTTGCTAAAGACATTGGCGGAATAGGAATATCCTTGTCGCACACCCAACTTAATGAATAATAATTCATATCATATGTTGTTTGTTTATCAAGCGGTATACTTGAATACACAGTGTCTTTTAAAGAATTAATTTTTTCTGAATCTAAATATTCAGTCATTCCCAAATTAAACTTTAGATGATTAAAATTTTTAATAAAATCAAAATACCATTCCACTAATTTTTCTACATCTAATTTAGTGTCAAGTTCAATAATATCCCATGAGAGATCGTTTCTCAAGTCTGTTGCATTTAACAATTTATAAGAGTTCATTTAAGTCTAATGTTCTAATTTCATAATTTACTGTATCATAAATTAATACAGTTTGAAATGTTTCACTTTCTCCGTAGGGGAACGCATAGATAACATCATTTAAAATACAACAAGCGTTATATTTTTCTATCGTAGTATTATCAGTAAAACATCTACTAATATCTATTGTTGTGATGCTGTCATTGTTGGAATTAATAACTAACATTTCTGCAAGGTCGCCATTCTTTTTCCATTCAGCAGTGGGATCACATACGCATCCGCCTCGAGGAATAAAAAAAACAAAGCCTTGGCTATTTTCAACTCCAACAAAATACTTCTTACTTTCTTTACCTATTGGCACATCAAATGTTTTATGCTGTCCTGTGTTGCCGTCTATTATTAAAAATTTATTCCAATCTACTTCGTGTCCTGCAGGCGGAAAATATAATTTATTATTTTTAGTTTTTACATGTCCAAAATACTTTCTAGTAGTAAGCCCTAAATCTAATTCAACACTAGACCATTCGTTATTCTTGTTAACTAACATTTTATTAAAGTCGTTTCGATAACCATATGGTGGCGAATATATTACATTGTTTGCTATTGCAATAGTAGTATACTTCATGCTAGTATCATTATACAATCGACTTAGGTCTTTTAATATATATTCATGTGTATCGCAATTAAATTCTATAGCATAGTTAAATGTAGATTTCTTACGTTCCCCTCTCGGTGCCGCGTATATAATACCATCACGCATTACACTTTGATGCCATTTCTTTTTATCGTTGTTAGGTATATTTAATTTAATGGTGCTAGCTTTTAAAGTTGTTAAGTCAAAAACTAAAACATAGTCAAACTCATTATTTTCACCGTATGGCAGTGCGTATATTTTATTTTTATACAAGTGTCCCTGGACATACTTTCCTTTTGTAAACTCGTCACTTGTAGGCAGATCTATTTGAATTTGTAAAGTAATATTAGATATAGTATCTCTTACAAGTATTCTGTTATCGCCATAAGGGATCCAGACTATTAAACTACCTGAAACAATCCCATGCGTGTATTTTTCTTTAGTTCCGTTAGTTACAAGTCTTAATTTGGTAATTTTTAAAGTCTCAGGATCTAAGCACAACATGTGCTTTAATTCTTTATTGAGTCCGTATGGCGGTATATAAATTAAGTTATCAGGTCCGACTACTGGATAACTGTATGCTTGAGGAGTCATTTAACACATCCTATATTTGCATAATCATATATGGCATTTCTTAGACATACTCGATTTACTAGACCTTCTCGACTAAAATAATCCCAACTTCTATCACCTAATGCTAAATGAATAGTGTTAGTTGGGGTTAATCCATAGTGGTTACATACTGTTTTTTGTATGTCTCTATAAATTAACGGTATAGTATCTGGAGAAAAGTTTTTCATTAAATTATATGCTATGTAAGTATGGATATGTATTCCGTGATGCCATTCTTTTAAAATATCTAATATACAGTCTTTGCCCCGACGCATCGACATTGTCATACCAGTTCTCATATTACCGCAGTTTAGTCCTTTTGTCGGGCTAAATGCAATTGTATCAATACATGGCTGATTAAAATCTACTTCTATATCTATACACGTTCCAAAAAATGCACAATCTACAAAAACTGGGATATCTAAAAAATTACACGTTTCTATCAAATTATTCCATTCACTATGCAAATCACCTGTGGCACTAAATGGACAACTAATTAATACAGCATCTCCTGCTTGAAGCGGCTCATCATCAATACGGGGAACTGAGTCTGTAAAAGATATTTGACCCACATAACCGTATTCACCTTTGAATACCCTTAATCTTTTATGTTGTTTTAAAGTCCATATGACAAAATCATCAATAGCTTGTGTTACACCCAGGCTGACATATTTAAATGGAAATTTATCAATGCCCTTAAAATTATTTAAATTGCTAGATTTAATCCAATTAGGATATAACTCTAAAAATTCATCTTGAACGTCGACAGGTGTTTTATTTGTTAATATTGGAGTAAACAGATCATTTTCAATAATGTGTTTCCTAAAAGGATCATGCATGATGCTGTTTGCAGGCCTAATTAAATAGTTGTCGTATAGGTGTGTAAATTGGTTAGCCATGAATAACTCGTTGATATCTTTCACCGAACGCACTTATTAAATCATCATTTAATTTTTGCATAGCCTCGGATTTTGTATATAAATTTAAATTATCCCAATCGCATAATGTAATTTTTCCATTATTAATAATCATATTACTCAGCGCCCAATCATAGTGATAATAGGGTAATGTATGTTGCATGTTATCTATACAAAATTTATAAACTTGTTTTACTAGGTCATCAGTTTGCACTAATGTGCTAACTAACACCCCATTTAATTTAGTTAGATCCATAAACACACCTTCTGAACTTTCTCCTATATCTATAATATAATTAGGGAAAACAGAATTTATTCTTTGTGCAAGAGAAGCTACTGAAAGAAGTGAATGATTGCTCCATACTTTTCTAATAAATGTTCCACCATCATATACTTTTCTGCATTTTTCGGGAACATGCTTGATCAGAGTTAAATTGCCCATGCAAGTATTTAATTAAATAGTAGTTAGATGAATACCATTATGACTAATCCAAAATGTATTTTACCATGGATACATTTACAAATAGACAACGACGGCACTACTAGAGCATGCTGTAATGCAAGACAGGTTGGCCAGCCATTGGGCAATGTGTTAAAAGAAGAAATCGTTACTATGTGGAATAACGATAATTATCAGCGGTTGCGTAGACAGATGCTTAGTGGTATAGAGCCTGACGAATGTAAACCTTGTTATGATAGCGAACGCCTGGGACTGTATAGTAAAAGATTACGTGAAAATGAAGATTGGGCCCAATATTCTCATTTAGCAAATGCAGATACTGCCGAATTTAAGATACGGCACTTAGATGTAAGATTTAACAATGTATGTAATTTTAAATGTAGATATTGTGATCCGGCAAGAAGTCATAGTTGGGCAAATGATTATAAGCAAATGGGAATACCAATAAACACTATATCTGCTATTAATGTTAATGGTGAGGAATTATACAATATAATTAAAACTAATATAGTAGATGATTTAGAAAGTGTATTTTTTTGCGGAGGCGAGCCATTACTAATGGACCAGCATTTAGAATTGTTAAAAGAATTAGATGCTAGAAAAAAATATAATACTAAACTGTTATATGTAACAAATCTAAGTAAGCTACAATTCAAAGGAACTGATTACATTGAACTTTGGTCAAAATTTACAAATGTAAATGTGCATATTAGTCTAGATACTGTTGGACCGCAATTAGAGTATATAAGATGCGGAGCAGTATGGAAAGATATCGAACAAAATTTAAAAATAGTGTTCTCTCATAAAGAATTATTAAAACCTAAAATAGCAATAACTGTAAGTATTTTTAATGCTAGCTCAATTATTAATACTGTAGAATATCTAGTAGGCACTGGATATATTAATTATGATGATATTTCAATACATGTAGTTAAACATCCTTACATATATAGTTCTCAAATTTTACCTCTCGATATTAAAAGACAAATTACAACAGAAGTAGAGAATTTTTTATTAAAAAATAAACTACCTTATTTTTTTAAAAGTAGATATGAATACTTTTTAAATTATATGAATGATAAAGATACATATGAGAATCACAAAGTTGAATTTATTCAAATGACTAAAACATTAGACAATATTCGAAATGAAGATTTTAATATAGTATTTCCAGAACTAAAAAATTATTATGATTGATATACATTTTACAGGTTGCGAAAACTATAATACTAATTTGTTAGGATATAGGGCTCCTAATTTTGATCAGGTTGATTGGGCTAATAGTTACATAATCCAAGGATGTAGTGCAGTGTTTGGCTATGGGATCGACGATGACAGCCAAACAATATCTGCATGTTTATCTCGTAAACTAAACAAGCCAGTAATAAATTTAGGAATAGGTGGCGCCGGTGTTCAATTACAATACATGAACGCAATTGAAATGCTTGAAAAAGATCAAAGACCGTTAGGCGTGTTTATTGTATGGCCCAATATTGATAGATTTGTTTTGATGCTAGATGGTCTTCCTGAAAATATGGGGCCATGGGTTACTACTGGACCAACCAAAAAATATGTGCAATGGATGGCTCAGGATAACAGTAAATACCAAAATTTGTATCATGTTAGGGCGTATAAATTATTGTGGAAATTAGCAGGAATTCCATTGTATGAAGTAACCCATCATAAAGAAAACAAATTTTGTAATAAAGTTATTACAGAATATTTGGATTGGGGTTCAGATAATCAACATTGGGGCCCGATAACGGCCGAATCGGTTGCTGAAATGTTGTTTCAGCAAGTTGCAATATGATGCCATATTTACAAAAATATGAAATAATAGATACTGGTTGGAAAATTAAACCGTGGGTTAAAATTGATATAGAAAAATTAAAATCATGGTATACTAATTTAGAACAGCAATACGGGGATTGGAAATTTATTTACAGCAACCATAAACACATGTGGGAAAAAGATCCCGGAGATGCTACAGGAATTAATGGACATGTGTTTCAACCTGACACTAGTTGGTATACACTATGTCATAACAGCAATATTGAAGGCCCGTTACCTCCTGAACGTAGTATGAGCTTGCCAGAGTATCAAGACGTAGATGATCATAATTTAAATCCTCGTAAATGCTTTAATGGATACGGGTTAGACGTAGTAAGAAATTTACCGGTTCGAAGTAAGCGGGTTGTAGTTAGCATAACCACTCCCGGGACTAAATTAGCTATGCATCAAGATCAACCTGATAAAATAAGATTTCATATTACACTAAAAACTAATAATAGATTTAAATGGGTAATAGACGGTGAAGACATAGATATACCCGAAGACGGATGGATATATCTTGTAAATACTTCTTTACCTCATTATATACATAACACTGGTGATACTGATAGAATTAGCATGTATGGTAAAGTCTGGACTAATGATGTATTATGATAACACCTTTAGATATACAATTTGACTTAAACGAAGCTCTCGACTATTATTATACGTTAGAGTCTAAGTTCCAGCATTTAAAATATACTCCGGACGCTAATTTATTAGATGGTTCGAATCATAAAATCTCTAATTTCTACGGTTGGGGAATACAGAGTAACTTAGAAGATTTAACTAAACCATGCCCTCCTTATCACGTGCATAAAAATGGGTCAAACGTTTATAGAAATACAGAACTTGTTTTTGGGTTTGCTGAAAAAATTACTTTGGTATTTCCCGAAGCTAGACAATTAGGGATAGCAGTGCATCCGCCGGGTGTTGAAATAGAACAGCATGTCGACAACGATGAATATTTTAAAATACATATTCCACTAATTTCTAATCTCGATAGTTATTTTATATTTGGAGATAAGATGGATAGAATGTTACCTGGAAAACTATACGCAGTTGATACACAATATATGCACGGCACTAGTAATAAAGGATCAACAAACAGGGTTCATTTATTGTTTAAAATACCTAGAAATTTGTTAACAACTACTCTTTCAATTAAAGGTATACTATGAAAGTATACGGATTTTCTCGGGTAGAGTTTATAGAGTATCTCACAATTAATTCAATAACAGATGCTACAGTTGAAAATTTTAAAGAAGAATTTTTTATTTCTATTCTATCAAGCGGCGGACCAATGGCGGAACCTGTATTCTCTCAATTGCATAGTAATGTATTAACTATTCAATTTGATGATGTTGATGCTGATATTAGCAAGTGGGGGCAGGATGTAGGACACATGGTTGAAGCAAAGGCAATAACAGAATCACACGCACTTACTCTGATTAAATTCATAGATAGTATACCTAGTTTTGCTAGGATCAATATACATTGTGTATATGGAATTAGTAGAACTGGTGCGTTGGCTAAGTTTTTAGAAGAATATAGGGGTGCAGAAATCTACTGTAAACAACTGGATAACTTAAATAGTAAGGTATTCAGTTTGCTTAAATCAGTTGCAAAACTAAGATAAATATACCATACTAGGAGATACCTAAATGATTACTACAACTACCTTTTTCTCGCATGTTTTAGACGACCCACTTTACGTAGGTGACGGAACGTATGTTTCAGTCGTAACAAGCGGAAAGGTTAATAATGTTGGTCAAACTCGCGATGTTAGCAAAGATGCCGCCGCGAAAGCAGGATTAATTAAAATTGACACAAACAGCAAAACTTCTCAATTTATTGATTTTAATACATTAAGTGAGCCAGGTGATAGATATAGAGGCGCAGTTGAAGTAGATGGTGTTGTTTATGTGATGAGAACGCAAAAGAAACATGTTGATAGTATAGTTAGACTAGCCGCTGTTAATCTAAAAACTAACCTAGTTGAAATGATAGAAGAACGGGCAGTTAGCATACACGGCACAGAAACTCCTAAAACATTTTGCGGGCATTTTAACTTTGGACGTCCAATCATTGTAGGTAAAAAGATTGTTTATCCTCCTTTAAATAGCGGAGTCGCAATTGTGTTTGATACAGTAACACGTTCATTTGTAGCGCACGATGTTCCTGATACATATTCTAGTATTTGGAGCACACATCTACCAGACACAAATGAGGTAGTGTTTTTCCCATATGGTAACAAAACTACAGAACTGTTAGTATTGAATTTAACCACTAATACTCATAGTTTTAAACAAGCGCCTGTTGCTAGCACATTCTATAGTGCATTTACACATAATGGTAAAGCCATTGGTGTTCCATATATCATGGGTGAAAAGACTAATACTCATTTTTGGATCTATGACGGATCTTCTGTTTCTGCTATAGAATATGTTCCTAGTAGCGGAGTTCCATCTGCTGGGTTTAAATATGGCTCAGTGGACAACAATATATTCTATACTCATACTTGTGCAGAATCTAACAATGAATTAATTGAATTTAATTTAGATGCATGCACTATTAAAAATATTATAACAGATCTACCCCTAGGTGCAAAGCCTATAAGTGTAAACGGTAACACTTATTTGTTTCCAAGTATACAAAATACAGCTATGTTAGATGCACCAAGCAGTGTATATAAACTAGAAAACGGACAAGTAGTTAAAGAATTTGATTTGCCAACTAATAATATCAGTTACGGACCTATTAATTCAAATCAAGGTAGTGTATTATTTGTTCCTTATAAATTTGATCTAAACAACGGCAAATTAGATTCTGTTCTAACATTAGTCGATCTTGAATCTAAAACTGCTAACACTATTGATATAAGTTTAGAATTGGAGTAAAATGAATCGTTATGTTAAAGACTATACAGTCTCAGACCTTACCGATGAATTTATTCTAAGTGAAGATTGGGACGTTATAGAATTTAACTTACGATTAGATACTGTAAAACTTACAGAATATTTTAACGAAGTTAAGGCTAAACTACATTATTTGTATTTTGATTTTAACTATAGCGAACGTTTAACTCCCGAAGTTAACGAAAAATTTCAAACCACTAACATGGTTACTAACTACCTAGGTGAAGTAGGAGGCTGGACCATTTCTTGGCCAGTTGAAAAGGATATACCGATACCTGGCAGAACTCAAGGTAATTTAGCAATATATCCCGAATTAGAATTATATCCTACTAAAGAGGATTTTTATTTTAGTTGCAAAGTTTTAAAGCAATATAAATTTGGATATTTTAATTCCATCTATGATGCCTTTACTGAAAAAGGATTACGCCAGGCTATTTTTTCTAATCACAAACCTGGTGTAAAAACACTTACTCATCACGATGACTTTATAAAGAAAAAACTTCATTTACCTCTTGAGACTAATCCTAACGCTTATTTTTATTTTGGAAAAAATCAAGAACGTCAGTATCAATTTGAATTAGGAAAAGCGTATCTCATTAATCCAGCAGTTTACCATAGCACTGATAATACTGGTAATACAAATAGAACTCATTTAATTTCAAGAGTTGATTTGGATTTTATGCCGACGCTGTTTTCGATAAAAGGAATTGTATGAAAATATTAATAGTAGGAGGAGGCAGCGCCGGATGGATGACTGCCGCTTACCTTTCTAAAAATACAGATCATAATATTACTTTAATTGAAAATCCCAATTATCCAACTATTGGAGTAGGTGAAAGCACTATACCTAGCATAAACGATTTTATAGAAAGTGTAGGTCTCACTGAAAATGATCTAGTAGAACATTGTAATGCTATTAGGAAATATACTATTCAGCATAATAATTGGAACGGAGTTGATACATGGTGGCATCATTTTTGTTTTAATGAAAGCGAGCACCGAGAACAATTAGAATGGATGCAGACTAATTCGTTACCCAATAAAAAATGGAGGCATGCTTACCATTTAGATGCTACTAAATTAGGGTTGCTATTACGAGATAAAGTAGCATTGCCTAGCGGTGTTACACATATTTTAGAAGACATCGTTGATGTAGAAATTTTGCATGATGGCGTTAGTGCTGTAGTAGGAAATAAAAACAAATATACAGCAGATTTATATATTGATTGCACAGGATTTAAGGCATTACTGGGCAACAGAGTAGGAATTAAATCTAAAAATCATCCAGGACTAATTAACAATTATGCCCTATGCGGTCCGGGAGATTTTGTAGAACCCCTAGTAAATTATACACAAACTTATGCAATGGATTATGGGTGGAGATGGAGAGTTTGTATTGCCAATAGAACTGGAAATGGTTATGTCTTTAATAGAGATTTAATCAGCATAGAAGATGCACGTAAAGAATTTATTTCAAAAACTCCCGGCCTTATAGTTGATAAAATTTTTGAAATTCCTATTCGTAACAGTTACAACACAGAACCGTGGAAAAAGAATGTTATCAGTGTAGGGTTAAGTTGTGGCTTTTTAGAACCGCTTGAAGCAACTGGATTATTTTTAATCCATGGTCCTTTAAAATTGTTAGTAAAATTATTAAATGACCCAGATGGCCCTAAAAAATACAATAGCATTTGGTGCAAACTTTATAATCACCTTGCTGATTTTCTATCACTGCATTTTACCACTAGTTGTTTAGACCATACAGCATATTGGAAATCTATTTCAAAAGTAAGTTATATTACTATGCCTGAAAAGAATCAGCCCTTGTTTGATCAATATAGTTATCGCCAGCTAGCCAACGCTCGCGGGCTGTCATATAGTTAAGAACATTAACTTTCCAAAGACTTTGCTCAGTATTGTATAAATTTATGCTAGGCATTGTTAACTCTAAATATCCTTGACTTGCTAATCTAGGCATCATTGTTTTATGTAATCTACTGCTTGCTCCTGCTTTTGGATTATCTATGTTTGTAGTAATATAAAATTCAGCATCTGGATCGTTTACATATTTTATTTGTTGATATAGGAATTGACTAAAATGTATTCCACTTTTAAATATGTCCATGCTCCACTGTGGAGTATAACCAGGAAGTTGAGCACCTCTAAACAAACAACGCCACGCACGGTTATTTATTTCTGGTAATTTGTGTATTCCGGCTAGTGATATTATTTTGTCTTCATCAAATGCGGCAAAGAAGACGGCAGAACTAAATTTCATTGCAGTTAAAGATGCATTATTTTCATATCCTAATTCCGAACACTTTTCACAAAATTCTTGAATAGCAGGGATATCAATGTTTGTTAACTGTTTAAAGATTAGTTTTCCAGGTCTGTCCATTTGCGGTCTCTTTTCTTTTTAAGAACATTCTAGTAGTTACATTAAACAAGTCACCGGTTAACATTCCATTAACTACACATTCTCCTTCATCAGTAAATTCTACGCTATATCCATCTTTAGGAGTAAAATCAAATGATTCTGTATTATATCCAACAAATATTGGCGGAGGCATTTCTGTCATACCATACCAATTTGCTACTAGTTGAACTCCCTTATTTCGAAGTTTATCTATCATAGATTGATCTATTGCTTGGCTGCCGGTAACCATATATCGAACACACTTCATATCAAGCTCTTCCCACTCTTTTGTTTTTTCTAAAACTTCGATATGTTTTGGCAATAGAGAGATAACTGTAGGTTGATACTTTTTAAATAATCGTGTATATTTGTAAGCATCAAAGGTCATTGAAATTAAATGTGAACCTGCAATTATTGCAGGTAATGCCGTAACGGTATAATGAGCTATTACATTTGCTGGAAACACATCTAAAACAATGTCGTTAGAAGTAAGCCCTATTTCTTTAATACTGCGAGTAATATGAAAAGCCATATTGCTATGGCTTATTTCTTTTGGCTCTTTAGTGCTACCGGAAGTATGTAATGTTATCATAGCATATTATATATGCTAGATCTCAAAATGTCAAATATTTAGAATGTGGACAAGGCAGCACGTTTCCAAACATTAGTTGCTGTGCAAACGTATATATAATTTGCATCCCATGCTTGCTGACCAGCAACACCTGTTGCACTGCTACTTGCTGGAGTTAGTGTGTTGTATCTAAAAGTGCCATTTACATCTAATGTTGTTTGAGCATTTGATTGATTAACTGCTAATCTACCTAATGAATCAAAACTTAGTGTATTAATTGTAAAACTAGCACCGTTATGTCCGCCAGTAAGTATCTCAATTTTACCATCTGCAAGGGTAGAACTAATAGTGCCATTAGGATCTGATCTTGCCATAATACTTGCCGACGGAATTAAGTTAGTTCCATTTGAAGAACTAAAATTTAATCCACCAATATAGTCACCTAAAGTGGGCAACGTTGGAGAAGCATAAGTTCCACCAAACCCTTGGAACAACAATCTAGAAACCACACCTAAACTGCCACTTGGAGTTTTAATAGATAAAGGTGCATTTCCTCCGATTGAATTAATAGCTAGCGTGTGTGCTTGCGATCCAGCAGTTGGAGCTTGTGGTCCGATTAAAATTTGAGGGTTACTAGCAGGACCAGTTAAGCTAGTGCTGGTTATAGCAGATCCAGCTAGTGTTAAATTAGTTCCTGAAATAGTTCCTGTAATACTAATATTTCCTACACCGTTGATATTGTAATTGTTTAGAATTAAGTTTCCACCTAATGTCGGTGCCGGATCATTACTTACTAAGGCGGCACCTCCTACACCTAAACCGCCAACTGTAGAACCATCTCCTACGTAAACAAGTTTTGTGTCAGTTGTAAAAATTAATTCACCCTGTGCAGGGGTAAATGTTAATCTATCAGAATTAGGACCGCGTCTAATTTTCAGTGCCATTGGCTCTCTCCAAATACTATTATAGTGTATTTATATAAAGACTAAGAAGCATTAGTCAAAAAAATAGGGCTATTTAAGCTCTATTTAATTACTTAATTGTATAGTTGATGTTTATTGTTCTTCTAATTCTACTTTTAGTAGGGTTACTGCTAGAATGATAATGCAATCCATTAAACCAAATCATTTTATTAGCATAAGGTGTAATTTCTGTATTAGTAGTTAATTTACCTTTTAGCACAGTTTGATAGTAGTCATACAGACTTTGTCCCGATGTAGGGTCATACTGCTGATCGTAAACAGTAGTATTTCCGTCAGAATCATCGAGATAAATTAACGCAGTTTGATGTTCAATTTCTTGGTCAACATGCGGTCCTCCTACAAATGTTTTAGGTGCTATTGTATGCAGTCCTAGACGAATTCTAAGGATTTTATCAATATTCTGACCAGTTTTTTCTAGTGCAGTTAAGGCTAGAGTTTTCATGCCAAGCCCTAACGGACTAACTGATTGCTCTTTGTCTATTGCTAAATGCACCCATGCGTTAGAGTAAGGATTTTTATCTTTAGCGTAATAATCAGTGCTGATTAAATACCAAGGAATTTCTAACTCTCGGCATTCTTTTAATAAAAACTCTGGCAGAGCATTTTCACAAATTTGTATCATACGGAATTATTTTACTGTTAAATGCAATAGATATCCTGTCTTCGTTATCTGTCCTAGGGCATACATAATGCATTAACCAGCTAGGAAATATTATAAGTTTTCCAGCCTCTGGCACTATACCCCATTTGTCAGAATTATAAGCATTGTTTTTTAAACGTGTGCCAGGGCCAATTGCCCATGGCATTTCTGTTACAGGGTTTATAAATTCTAACATTCCTGAACCTTGACTAGATTTTACATAGTATACTCCTGATAAAAAAGCAGGAGCATGAGAATGAGGAGCAGTAGTAATTGGACTTTCGTTATAGTTCATCCAAACGCTGTAAATTTCTTGCGTGAACTCTTTACTCATTTCAAGATGTTCATGCATGAAAGCTAGCTTACTAACTATTGCATCAAATAAAGGTTTAAAAACAGGAGTTTGAGAATCTTCATATGTGATACCATATTGGTAATGAGGAGTCTTGGCCCTAGTATTGACTATTTTATAACATTCTCTT
>Ga0164297_10001945_pt1 | contig 21067 bp, 15 predicted proteins | sample GEODES058metaG_FD_113539 | JGI IMG/M metagenome (GOLD analysis project Ga0164297, IMG submission 113539) | Dystrophic lake water microbial communities from Trout Bog Lake, Wisconsin, USA - GEODES058 metaG | ecosystem: Environmental > Aquatic > Freshwater > Lake | place: USA: Trout Bog Lake... | reverse complement strand
TGCGGCTGAGCCAGGTGGTGAATGAGCCGATGGTGACGGTGAGTGCGGCGATGCCCAAGTGCGTGCTGCCGCCGAGAAAACTATATCCGGTGCGGAGGCTGTTCGCGGTATGACGATTAATGATCCGGCGGTGCTGGCGGAGTTGCGCGAACTGTATCCGCAGTATGAAAAAGCGTTGGTGGAAAATGATGTGGAGACGCTGACGCGGATGTTCTGGGCGTCGCCGCATGCGATGCGATTCGGCGCGACGGAAAATTTATATGGCGTGGATGAGATTGAAGCGTTTCGCAAATCGCGGCCGGCGGTGAACCTGGCGCGCACGGTGAAGCGGTTGGAGATTGTGAGTTTTGGCAAAGACTACGGCAGCGTGACGCTGGAGTTTGAGCGCGAAGTGAAGGGCAAGGTCCGCCACGGCCGGCAGAGCCAGGTGTGGGTACGGCTGCCGGAGGGATGGCGGATTGTGGCCGCGCATGTTTCCCAGCTGCCGGAATAAAAAACTAAAACCTATTTACTCAGCGTGACGGAGAGCGTTTGCACCTCTGCGGTGGCGAAGCGGTGTTGCAGGTCTGCGTTGCTGGAGAAATCTTTTCCGACGATGTGGCGCGCGGGGAATTCCACCGTGAGTGGGCGCTCGTCGAAGGGATAAGGATGCAAGTGGAAGTGGCGTTCGGCGGCGGAGGTGACTTTGACGCGGGCGTGGCCGCCGTCATTGAGCGGCAGCGGGTGCAGCAGCGACGATGGATGGGAGTAATTGACACAGGTGAGCAGCGATAGATTGTCGCAGGCCTGCAGCAGATGAAAATGCTCGAGGATGGCGTGGTCGGTGGTCATCTCATAACCAAAGCGTTTGTCGGCGCGAATCTTTGCGGTGAGATCTTTTTGCAGCGTGCGCTGGGCCACAAGAAATTCGTCGAGCAGCGGAAGTTCATCCGGCTGGATGGTGGAGCGATCGGCGTGCTCGGTGAGCAGGTTGTAGGTGTGCATGGAGATGAGCAGGGCGGCGTAGGGTTCGCGCTCGGCCATCAGCAGCACAGCGCGGTTGCGGACGGCGAGATAGTCCTGCAAATCAATTTCTTCAAAAGCGGAATACTTGCCGACGAGTTCGACGGAGAAGGCGCTGGGTTTGCCCTGGCGCGTGAGCGAGGGTGAGATGTCGCGCGTGGCCCAACCGTCGTCATGCGAATGAATGGCGAGCAGGACTTGCTCGCGCGGGAGCGGCTTGCGAAAGGCAGCGTTGCCCCAGTGCTCGGCGAAGGCGCCGGCGAGATGCGCGTGGTCAGGATGCGTGATGAGCCACCAGCCGGTGGCGGATTCGAGACGAAGCATGAAATCTTCCTTGCGCTGCTGAAAATGATTTTAGCTGGAATTGTGTGATGAATTTGTAAGGGACCGCCGGTTGTTACGCGATCAGTTTTCAGTGGAGTCGGAGGCGCGTGCGGACTCATGCCAGTTGTGCAGAGCGAACCACTCCGCAAACATGGCGAGAAAAAAGAAAGTGAAACCGAGCACGGTGCAGGCGGCGACGAGGGCGAAGAGGTAATCCGTTTCCACCTGCGCCATGGCATAGAGGATGGAGTAGCCGAGGCCGCCTTCGCCGACGCGGTTAGAGCCGGCGAAAAGTTCTCCGGTGATGGCGCCGATGAGAGAGATGCCGGCGGAGATGCGGATGCCGGTGAAGAGCGACGGCATGGCGTGGGGCAGGCGGAGTTTGAAAAGCACCTGCGCGCCGGAAGCATTGTGCATGGCGAAAAGCTGAACGAGATTTTCTTCCACGCTGACGAGGCCCTGCGTTGTATTGGCGATGATGGGCGGCAGGCAGATGATGAAGGCGATGAGCAGCACGGATGAGGACCCATATCCGACCCACATAAGAATGAGCGGAGCGACGGCGATGATGGGAACGGTCTGCAGCAGGATGGTGTAGGGATAGAGAGTGCTGCGCATCCAGCGGGATTGCGCGAAGACGAGAGCGATGGCGATGCCGGCGATGATGCTGGCAAGCAGGCCGCCGGCGGCTTCCTCTGCAGTGATGAGGAAGGATGCGAAGAGTTCACTGCGACGTGCGATGGCCGCTTGCAAGACCTGCAGGGGCGAGGGCAGCATGAAGGCCGGCATGTGGCGCCACCAGATGATGAAGTACCAGAGGCCCATCAACGCAGAGAAAACAAGCAGCGCGTTGAGCAGCTGAACCAAGAGGCGTTGCAGAGTGCGGGTCATGATTGCATCCCTTCGCGAAGCGCGCGAGAAACCTGGCTGACGAGCGCTTCATAAGCGTTGCTGCTGCGCGTGGCCGCGGTGCGCGGAAACGGCAGCGGGATGGGCAGGTCGCGTGCGACGCGGCCGGGATGCGCGCTGAGCACGATGATTCGCGTGGAAAGAAAAACGGCTTCGGCGACGGAGTGGGTGACGAAGACCGCGGTCCACTTCTGTTCATCGCGCAGACGCATCAACTCTTCATTCATGCGGTCGCGGCTCATCTCATCGAGTGCGGCGAAAGGTTCATCCATCAGCAAGACTTGTGGACGACTGGCGAGGGCGCGGGCGATGGAGACGCGCATCTTCATGCCGCCGGAAAGCTGGCGCGGATAGGCGCGCGCGACATGTGTGAGTCCGACGAGGGAGAGAAGTTCGCGCGCTTTTTCTTTGCGGCGATCGCGGGCGACGCCGTCGAGTTCAAGGCCGAGTGTGAGGTTGCGTTCGACGGTGCGCCACGGCAGCAGGGTCGGGTCCTGAAAAATAAATGAGGTGAGTTCGCGGGCATTGCGCGGCGTCATGCCGTCAACGGAAATTTCTCCGCTGGAAAGTGGAAGCAGGCCGGAGATGCATTTCAACAACGTGGATTTTCCGCAACCGGAGGGGCCGATGAGCGAAACAAATCCCCCCTTGGGAATCTCCAGCGAGATGTTGTCGAGAATGGTCTGGCTGCCGTAGCGCTTGGTGACGGCGTTGCAGCTGATGTGAGGGATGGTCCGCAGATCGCTCATTCTGCCTCCGCCAACGGCAGGTGGAGGGTGGAGGGATGGGCCGCGTCATGCAGCACGGCGTGGGTGGAGCGGTTCCAGTTCCACGAATCCATTTGCGCGGGATGCACGGATGTGGAGGGGTTGCGATCGAAGAGCGGGAAGGCGCAGCCGGCAATTTCAAGACGGAGCGAATCGCCGGGCGCGAAGACGACGGAAGTGGGTTCGAGTTCGAATTGCCAGTGATGGACTGCATCGGCGGAATATTTTTCTGCAAACAAATACGTGGAGCGCGCGATACCGATGCAGAGAAATTCTGCGCGGCCCTGACGAGTGACGCGCACGAGCTTGGCGGTAAAGTCCGCGAAGGGTGCGGAGGTGGTTGCATGCAGCGAGATGCGCGGGCTGCCGAAGATGTGTGTGCGACGCGCGAAAGGCGCAGAAGTGTAGACCAGAAGATTGTTGCCGAGTTCAAGCGCGGACTGACTGGTGGGGCCGGGGACGGCTGGCGAGAGCACGGGTACTTCCGGGTCATACACGAATACATCCCGCGGAGAATTTTCCTCCGGCGGCGAGGAAGAGAGCGTGCCGTCGCCTTTGCGGGAGTTGGCGCGGCCTTCGCTGGACAGAAAAAAAGTGAGCGTGCTGGAGTGTTCGGTGGTGGGAACATCTTCCGCACCGTGCCAGAGATTTTCTCCCAAAGAAAAATGGCGGACGAGCGGCTGTCCGGTGAAGCAGTCGGCGTCTTTTAGCCAGTGATCGAACCAGCGGAGCAGAAGCAGGTCAGTGTCAAAGAGTGCGCGCGGGCCGAGGTCCTGATCGGCGACGGTGTCTCCCCAGGGAATGTGGACCCAGGGGCCGGCGAGAAGATATTGATGACGATGAGCGTGCGGCGTTGCGGCGTGTTCGCGCAGGGCTCGCCAAGCGGCGATGGTGCCGTGGAGATAGGTGTCATACCAGCCGGAGATGTGCAGCGCGGGCACGTTGATATTTGCGACGGACTCACTGATGTCCTGCGCGGACCAGAAATCTCCGGGAGCGTTGTTGCTGATCCAGTCGCGAACGTAGCCGGGTAGCGCTGGGTGCTGAATGGCAGGATGCGCGCCGTAGGGCGTGTGATGCGGTTGCGCGGGGAGATTGCGCCAAGCGGATTCAAGAGCGTCACTGGCTTCGCGCAACTGCAGGCGACGCGCGTCGGCTTTTAACATTTGCAAACCCCAGCCGAGAGCACTGGAGAGACGCAGCGCGCCGTTCATGTAAAACCAGCCGTGGAATAAATCATGCGCGGCCATGCCGGGGGCGATGCACTGCAGGCCATCCGGTGCGAGTGATGCGGCGAGAAATTGCGTGGCACCCTGATAACTGAATCCATACATGCCGATGCGGCCATTGCAGCGGGGATGCGAATGCAGCCAGGCGATGGTTTCCGCACCGTCGCGGGCTTCGTGGCGAAAGGGATAAAAATCGCCGCCGGAGTCGCCGCGACCGCGCACATCCTGAATGACGACGTGGTAGCCGTTGCGCGCAAACCAAACCGGGTGCGCGTAGACAACGGTGGAGGCGATGTCGCGGCCGTAGGGCTGGCGCATCAACAACGTAGGATGCGGGCCGGGCGCGTCGGGATAGTAATGGTCGGAGACGAGGTCAACGCCGTCGGACATGGCGCAGCGCAGGCCGCGTTCCAGCAGCACGCCGTTGCCGCAGTCAATGAGCGCGGGACTCATGACTGAGTTTCTCCGTACTCAAACATAGCGGTGAGAAGAGCGGCGATGGACCTGGCCGCTTCGGCAATCCAGAGCGCGCCGTTTTCTGCGGTGGCTGGATCGGGATGGCCGAGGACGCCGGAGGTGGCGATGTCGCGCGTGAGCCATGCAAAATTTGCGGGACTGTTTTCCGGTTTCAGCGGTTTTGGATTGGCAACGTCGGCGATGTAGTTGGTGGTGTATTCGTCGGTGTGGATGAGTTCGGGCGTGGCTTCCAGAAGAAATGCAGTCTCCACTTCGCCGGCATGGAAGCCGTAGGCGCGTTCCTGATCGCTGAGGCCTGCAAATTTTGCGCCGCCGGATCCGAAGAGCGAAAAAGTCCGCAGGCCGAATTCCGCACGCAGGTCGCGGGCCATCACGTCCACCAGCGCGGAGTTGCCGCCGTGTGTGTTGTAGAGCGCGAGTTTTTTAAATCCTGAAGCGGCAACGCTGGCGCCGAGATCGCGCAGCACGGCCATGAAGGTTGCGGCGGAGACAGACAGAGTTCCGGGGAAGCCGATATGTTCGTTGCTCTTGCCGTAGCAGACCGGCGGCAGCGCGTAGACGGGCATCGCGGCGGGGAGCAGGTCGAGCGCGGCGCCGAGGAGACGGTTGTTGATGAGTGTGTCGGTGGCCAGGGGCATGTGCGGGCCGTGCTGCTCAATGGCCGCAGTGGGCAGCACCAGCAGTGTGGTGGCGCGTGGCAGCGCATCGACCTGCTTCCAGGTGAGGTTGGCAAATTGTCGGGATGGTGCAATCCAAGTCTTCATGAATTCAATCCTCGCGTGTTGCTGCACACGTCCTATGCAGTGGTCTGTTCGGGATGCGGCGTGAAGGTCGCCATCTTGCCGGGGTTGAGCAGGCCCTTCGCGTCATAGCGGTGCTTGGCGAGCAACTGCACATTGTCTTCGCGATAGCGGCCGCCGCCTTCCAGATGATTGACGTGCGGGTTGGCAACGCTGACGCCATCGGCGCGACAGGCGGCAATCATTTCATTCAGCCGCTCTTCTGTAGTGAAGCGCACCACGGGGATAGCGCCGGGGATGACGACGCTGCTGCCGTTCTTCATGAACTCGATGTGCAGCAGGAAGTCGTCGCCGAATTTCTGTTTGAGATTGGCGAACTGTTCGCGGACGCGTGTGGGATCGAAGCCGCATTGCAGGTAGGTCCACGCGGGGTCTGCCTTCATGGCCCAGAGCGTGGTGTGGTTCCAGGTGTAGTCGGAGAGAAGCGGCTGCGTCTTCATGCCGAAATACTCTGCAGCCAGTGTGACGCTGCCGCCGGCGGTTTGCGCAGCGGTGATGAGTGCATCCCGCTGCGCCGTGGCGATGAGCAGGAAGACGATGGATTTTTCCGGCGGCATATAACTTGCGATGGGCGCGAAGTAGCTGGGGATGGGATATTCAAAAACCGTAGCGAGTCGCTTGGTCCACGCGTCGCTGACGGCGATGGATTCTGCGAAATCGAAAGCGTTGGCAAACGTATCAAACGCGATGACACACTGCGACCAATCGACGGATGGCGTGAGCGCAAGCCAGATGCGAACGATGATGCCGTTGGTTCCCCAGGCGTGCAGGACACTGTGCATGTCATCCCCTTCAAGATGAAGGAGGCGCGGAGTGGGTTCCATGGTGAGGATGTCAAAAGCGCGAACGGTGTTGAAGTCGCGCAGGCCGCCGTGCGCAACCGAACCGATGCCACCGGAGCCGCCGGCAACGAATCCGCCGACGGTTGCTTTGGCCAGCGTGGAGGGATAGCAGCGCAACTCCCAGCCCTGCATGCGAGCTTCGGATTCCAGCACGCCGAGACGAACGCCGGGTTCGCAGACAGCGACGCCATCGGCGGTGATTTCTTCGATACGGTCCATGCGGGAAAGGTCGAGCACAACGCCGCCGGAAGTGGGCACGCACTGGCCGTAGTTGCCGGTGCCGGCGCCGCGCATGGTGACCGGAACTTGATGGGCGTAGCACCAGGCGAGGACGCGGGTGATCTCATCCACATTGACGGGCTGCACGATGAGGTCTGCGATTTTGTCATCGAGCTGCGCGCGCAGCACCGGCGAGTACCAGTAAAAATCTCGCGAGAGGCGAGCAACGATTTGCGGTGTGGTGATGACGCGCGTTGCATCGCCGAGTAGTGCGGCAAGTGCGGATGCGGCTTCGCTGGGAACCATGGCCTGCTCCATTTGCAATCGTGTAGATGAAGTGTGTGGTGCGTGGCCCGATGAAGACGACGTCTGAAAATTTCGAATCAACCGCTGCGGCTACTTTTTTCTGGAGCTCCAGGTAGCGAAGGCGCGCTGCATGTTGGGGTGTGTGAATAGTGTATTGCAAAGTGGGCGCAGCAGCGGGCCCTCTACGAGGGTGTTCATGTCGCTGCGGCGGGCGAGTTCACGCGCGGGGACGCGGACCTGGCGGCAGTGGCGATTGGCATCGGCGATCGTTGCGCCATAGACTACGCGGTCGAGACCGGCCCACAGCGCATTGGCCATGCACATGGGGCAGGGTTCGCAGGTGGTGTAAAGCGTGTATCCGGCGAGCGAATAGGATTTTATTTTTTTGCAGGCGAGGCGCACGGCGCGGAGTTCGGCATGGGCGCTGGGATCATTCTCGCGGGCCACGGCGTTGGTGGCGCGCAGCAGAGTTTTTCCGCTGGCGGTGTGGACGATGAGAGCGCCGAAAGGAACGGGCCGCGAGGTGGCAAGAGTGCGCGCGGTGAATTCGACCAGCGAGGTCATGCGCGCCTTGTCTATGGCACGCGATGCGGCAGGTGGTATTGCGGTGGGCTTGCGGGTCGCCATGTCGAAATGTAGCACGAGAGCGATGTGGATTTAAACAGCTGTGGGTCTGCGAAGTTCGATGACACTACAATGAATGCATGAACGCGAAGCCGATACTGGACTTGGGCGCGGGGCGAGCGCCGATAGCGGAGCTGAAGGCAAAGTACGCGCGCGGCGAAGCGAAGCCGACGGACGTGGCGTGGCAGGCGCTGGCGCAGGCCAACAGCAACATCGGCCGCAACACTTACATCACGCTGGATGCAAAGCAGGTGATGGCCGAAGCGGAAATGCTGCCGGTGAAGTTCCACGATGCGGCAACGCGACCACTGTTGTATGGCGTGCCTGTTTCCGTGAAGGACTGCTTCGACATGGCCGGAACAGCGACGACGGCGGGAACGAAATTTTACGGGCGCAAAAATCCAAAAGCTGCGCAGGATTCTGAACTGGTGCAGCGGCTGCGGCGGCTGGGCGCGATTGTGATGGGCAAGACGCATCTGCATCCGATTGCATACGGCATCACGGGAGAGAACGCGGAGTTCGGCGACTGTCTGCAATCGCGCGATGCGACGCGGTTGACGGGCGGCTCATCGAGCGGCGCGGCGGCCAGCGTGCAGGAGCGTTCAGCGTTGGCAGCGATTGGCACAGACACGGGCGGATCAATCCGCACGCCGGCGGCGCTGTGCGGCGTGGTGGGCTATCGTGCAAGTCACGGCTTGGCGGAGCAGATGTATCTGTGGAGCGGCGGCATGCATCTGGCGCCGAGTTTTGACACGCTGGGCTGGCTTTTTAATTCTGCGGCTGATGCGCCGTTGCTGGGCACAGCGCTGTTTGATTTGGAAGTGCCGGAACAGGTGCGGATGAATGTGCGTGTGGGCGTGGTGGGCGATGCGTTTCTGAAAGATTGCGATGCGGAGATCCGCACGATGTACGACGAAATGAAACAGAAGATAGCGGCGACGGGTGCGACGCTGGCGGAAGTGGACACGTCGCATTGGGCGAATGCGGTGGAAATTTTCGCACAGATTCAGGCGCATGAAGCGGCGGCAATTCATCACGGAAATTTTGAACACTTTCCAAAAGATATTGCCGAGCGATTGACGTGGGGCGAGAATTTTCCGCCGGAGAAATTGCAGGAGCTGCGTTTCGCGCATACGAAATTCCAGATGCGCATGGATGCGACCTTCGATCAGTTTGAATATCTACTGCTGCCGTGCGCGCCGGTAGCAAAGTTGTTGTCTGGTGCTGACCACTCGAAAACGCGACCGAAGATTTTGCGGTATACGGTGCCGTTCAGCCTGGGTGGGAATCCGGTGGTGACACTGCCGGGCGGGACGTCTGCGGGCAAGGCCGGCGGTGTGCAACTGGCTGCCGGGCGTGGTGGTGATGCGAAGTTGCTGCGCTATGCGGCACAGCTGGAACAAAATTTATAAATTTGCGTACAGATAGAGATTGGGAACGTCCATTCTTTAAGTCAGCAAAACGTTTATCGATAGACATGTGTAGCGCGGGCCGAGCAATCATGGATACAAAAAATTCCGAATCAAAAGGCGACTGACCATGCGGGTGCATCAATCCAGTTCGAATATGCGTGCCACTCTGAAGATGGTTTTGCTGGGAATGGCCACGACTGCGTTGTTGAGTGGTGCAGCCATCGGCCAGACAGCGGCAGCGCTTGCGACGACAGCAGCAGCGCCGAATGCATTTATCGCATCGGATGTGCAGGTGAGTCCGTACCGCACGAACCCGTTTGAACGCGGCGGAAGGATTGCAAACGGCCGCTACTGGCTGCGCGACGCGACGATGGAAGACATGATTGCAGCGGCTTATACCGTGAGTCCGTCGCATGTTTTTGGTGGGCCGCCGTGGATTGAATGGGACCACTACGACGTCAGCGCGATTGCTCCCGCGGGCACCACGCAGGCGCAGGCCATGAAGATGCTGCAGGCGTTGCTGACAGAACGTTTTGGCCTGACGGTGAAGCCGGACACGAAACCGCTGCCGACGATGGCGTTGATGCTGGGCAAGGGCAAGCCGAAATTGAAAGAGTCTGGCGAGGAGGACAATCCTGACGGCAGCAGTGCCAGCACTGGCGAATGCAAATTCAATCCGCCTGCAGTGAAGCCGCCGCCGGGCGTGCAGCCGGACATTTCGTTTTCCTGCAAGAGCATGTCGATGGAAAAACTTGCGGGGAACCTGCGCTATTGGGGATTTGGCTATTATCCGGACGATGGATTTGTGCTGGACCAGACGGGGCTGAAGGGCAATTACGATTTTGATTTGCACTGGTCGCAGAAATCAAACATGGCGAAGGAAGGCGCGGACGGCATTACGATTTACGACGCCATTGAACAGCAACTCGGTTTGAAGCTGGGGAAGACGACGGCGCCGCAGCCGGTGATGAACATTGTGGCGGTGAATGAAACTCCGACACCGAATGCACCCGACCTGGCGAATAAGATGCCGCCGCTGCCGCCGCCGGAGTTTGAAGTGGAAGTCATCAAGCCGAGCCGACCGGACGAGACGCAGTTGAACGGCAGAATTAATGGCGGGCAGATTAGTTTGCAGTATGTGACGCCGCAGTTCCTGATTACCTTTGCATGGCAACTGACTGACGAGATGCTGGCGAATCCGCCGAAGTGGATGAACGACGACCACTATGACATTGAAGCCAAGGCCGCCGCGCCGCCGCCGACACCGGGTGCAAAATCAAATGCTGCGCCGGAGTTCACGATGGATGATTTGCAGCACATGCTGCAGGTGATGATGGAAAAACGATTCAACATCAAGTGGCACATGGAAGACCGGCCGGTGGAGGCGTACACGCTGGTGGCGGTGAATCCGAAGCTGGCCATTGCGGACCCGAATAACCGGACAGCATGCAAGGAGGGCCCGGGTGCTGATGGTAAAGACCCGCGCAATACGAATCCGGCACTGGGGCGGTTGCTGACCTGCACCAACATCACGATGGCGCAGTTTGCCAGCCAGCTACAGACGCAGGCGAATGGATATGTGCACACGCCGGTGGTGGATGCGACGGGGCTGACCGGCCACTACGACCTGACGCTGAGCTTCAGCGCGTCGCAGCAACTGCATGGCAGTGCAATGGGCCCGGGTAAAAAAGCGGATGACAGTGCGTCGGACCCGAATGGCGGGTTGACGCTGTTTGAAGCGATGAGCCGACAACTCGGACTGAAGATGGAGAAGACGAAACGGCCGGTGCCGGTGCTGGTGTTTGACCACATCGATCCAAAGCCGACGGATAATTAATTTCGATGCAGGTGGATGCAATGTTGCTCGGTTGAGTTTTTGTGAATCAACCGAGGGGAAGAAAATGCTAGGCTGCTGAAACGGGCCCCGATTTTTCCATATCAAAATATTCAGGACGAGAGTGGAATCTGCCATGAAGAATCCAGTGCTGAAGTGTATCTGCGCGATGCTGCTGGCGGCGGCGGCGCTGACGGCGGGATGCAAGCGCGAGGCGGCGAGCAAACTGTATCCGGTGAAGCTGCAGACGGATTGGTATCCGCAGCCGGAGCACGGCGGATTTTATGAAGCGCAGTTGAAGGGTTACTACCGCGAGGAAGGCCTGGATGTAACGATCCTGCCGGGCGGGCCGTTCAACAACTCCGAGCAGCAAGTGGCGATGGGCACGATTGATTTCGGCATGAATAGTTCAGACCATGTGCTGGAGTCGGTAAGCCGCGGCGAGCCGCTGGTGGCGATTGCGGCGACGATGCAGAATGATCCGCAGGGCATCATGGTGCATGCGAATTCTCCGGTGAAAACTTTTGCCGACGTGGAAGGACACACGGTTGCGGTGAAGCCGGGGTCGACATGGTTCATGTATCTGGAGAAAAAGTATCAGTGGAAAAATGTGCGCGAGATCCCGACGAATTTTTCCGTGGCGACATTTGTCAGCGATCCGAATTACATCCAGCAGGCGTTTATCACTTCAGAACCATTTTTTGCGAAGAAGGCTGGTGCCGAGCCGCGGTTCCTGCTGGTGAGCGACACCGGCTACGCGCCTTACCGCGTGACCTACACAACGCGAAACATGATTGCGCAGCATCCTGATATTGTGGCGAAGTTTGTACGCGCGTCGCTGAAGGGCTGGCGCGATTACATGCAGGACCCGACGGCGGTGAATGCGGTCATCATGAAATTGAACCCGGCGATGAACCAGGAGTGGATGCAGTTCAGCTGGCAACAGTTGAAGGACCACAACTTTGTGATGGGCGATGCGCCGGACGGAAGCCAGCAGGGACAATTTGACGCCGAGCGTTGGCAGCGGATGTATGACCAACTGGTGTCGCTGAAGGTGATCACGCAGCCGTTTGATCCGAAGGTTGCGTATACGACGCAGTTCCTGCCGAAGAAATAATTTTCGTGTGATGTTTACGCGTTGATGGCGTCTTCATCGACGACGATGTCATCCACACTGATACCGAGCAGTTTGCCCAGATGGCGGAAGGCGTCGGTCCATTGTTCGAGGCCGGCGATTTCGTGGTGATTTAAAGATTCGCGCACGCGAAGCCGATGCAGCAGAGCATTCCAAATGTTCTGCGCCTGCCAGAGATTCACTTCAAACGGAAGATGCTGGAATGCATCGGCAATGGTGAGCGCGGCGCCGAGCGGTTCCAGCAGAATTTCCAGCGGCAGGTCGCCGGCGAAGCCGAGTTCGAGCGCAACCATGGCGCGCTTGATGCGTTGGCTGGCGACGTAGCCGAGTTCCTGCGCGTCGAGCGAGACCTTGTCGGCAGTGGCGCGTTCCACCAAGCGAAGAAGCTCATCGGCGATGAACGGCTCTGCCTCAAGCGCGTGGCGAATGCTGGCGTTGAGCGCGAATCCGGCGACGAGGGCGAGGCCCTGCGGATGCGGCATTTTCTGTTCGCTGAGGAAACGCAGCAGCGATGCGTGGTCTTCGTAGATGGCACGCAGGCTGAGTTCAACTTCAGAGAGCGTGGAGTCAAGAATAATTTTCAGGATGCGACGCTGTTCGTCTGCAAAGAGCGATGTGAGCGAGTAGGCCGTAGCGCCGACGCCGGAGTTGCCGTTGTCACTGCCGTGATTTTCTGTGGCGAAGTGGCGGTCAATCTGGCGGATGACTTCGGCGATATCTCCGCGCGAAGTGGCCTTGCGAACATTTGCGACGAAGGCATCGAAGGCCGCGTCGTCTTCCGGCAGATGGCGATGCACGGCGGCGGAAAGATTCTGGTCGCCAAGATGCAGCACGGCGTAGCGAACGCCTTCAATGGAGCTGGTGATGCGCGATGAGATGGTGGCGCGACCGACGGCGAGTTTGCCGCGACCGGAGCTGAGGCTCTCATGCATTTCGCGGTGGACATTGAAGCAGAAGATGCTGCCGTCATCCGGATAACTGCGGAAGATGGAGCTGATGGCGTAGTGCGCGCCGACGTGTTCCAACCCGACGCGTTTGGAGCGGGCGAAACGTTTGTAGACTTCTGCGCCGTTGCCAATCTCCGGAAGGTTGCTGGGGGCCAGCGCGAGGCGGCGAAGGAATTCGATTTCCATCTGCCGACCGGCCTGCGTGGAAACATGTTCAGAAAGTTGGATGAGCCGCGCGGCATAGGCGAGCACCTGCGCGGTCTCAATGCCGGAGATTTCGTCAAAGAACCAAGCGCAGCTGGTGTACATCAGCAGAGACTGGCGACAGATTTCCATGAGGCGCAGCGCGAGGCAACGCTCGTCATCGTTGAGAGGATGCGTGGCGGTGCGGCTGAAAAATGCATTTTGATTTTCGCGGCTGCGGTCATGCAGGATGGAGATGTATTCATCGCGGGCCTGCCACAGGTCGTGGTAGATGGCGGGCGCGGTGGAGAGTGCGAGGTCGGTGGCGGCATCGCGCAGCCAGTCGAGCGCATCGCGCAGCGGGCCGCGCCACTTCTGGTTCCATGTGGGATGGCCGGAGTTGCAGCCGCAATCCGAACGCCAGCGTTCAATGCCGTGGGCGCAGCTCCATGAACTGTCTTCGACAACTTCGGCTTCAAAGGCCGGCGGAAATTTTTCCAGAAACTCGCCGTAGTTGGTCAGGCTGGCAACGTCGCCCTGTTCGATGAGATGCAGCGCGTAGGAGAGCGCCATCTCGCCGTACTTGTGATGATGGCCGTAGCTTTCGCCGTCGGTGGCGACGTGAATCAAATGGCCGGTGACCTGCGTGTCGGGCACGGACGCGAATTCGCCGAGCAGGCGATTGGCGAAATTGTCGCCGGAGTTGAGCAGGCCTTCAAAAGCAATGGCGCGCGAGACCGGGCCGTTGTAAAAAAATACGGCGATGGAGCGACCGTTCTCGAGCGGCACACGATAGGCGCGAGTTGTGTCCACTGTGTCATTCGGAGTGTCGGTCCACTTCGGGCCATCGTGCATGGGGCGAATGCGAGCGCACTGGTGCGGCGCGAGGATGGTGAACTGGATGCCTTCCTGCGCAAGAAGATCGAGCGTGGCACGATTGACGGCAGTCTCTGCCAGCCACATGCCTTCAGGCCGACGTTCAAAGCGGCGTTCAAAGTCTGCAATGCCCCAGCGGATTTGCGTGCGCGCATCGCGTTCGGTGGCCAGCGGCATGATGATGTGGTTGTAGACCTGCGCGATGGCCGAGCCGTGACCGTTGAAGCGGCTGCGGCTGATTGTGTCGGCCTGCAGGATGGCGCGGTAGGCCCGCGGCGCATATTCCTCCAGCCAACTGAGCAGCGTGGGGCCGGCATTGAAACTGATGCGCGAATAATTATTGACGATGCGGGTGATTTGATTTTTTGTGTTGACGATGCGCGAGGCGCCGTTGGGCGCGTAACACTCCGCCGTGATGCGTTCGTTCCAATCGTGGTAGGGCGCGGCAGAGTCCTGCACTTCGACGGTTTCCAGCCACGGGTTTTCGCGCGGCGGCTGGTAGAAGTGGCCGTGGACACAGATGTACTTGCCATTGCTGATGTGCTTCATCTTCGTTTTGCCGCCGCCAGAATTTTTCTCTGTGGTCATCGGCAGTCTCCGCGTCTATCTGCTGCGATTGCGTGTACTGCAAAAACACTGCCATTCCAGTATGAACCGTTTTGCGGGGAGAGAAGTGCAGCGGGGGCCGAATGAGTCAATACGGCCAGTGGAGATTATTTTGGAATTTTTCCGGCAGCAACGTCGCAGGCGCGCCACATGTACCAACTTGCGACGGAGCGCCAGGGACGCCAGCGTTCGGCGCGCTTCTCCATCTGCGCGGGAGTGGGAAGCAAATCGGGCGTGACTTTGTCTGTGGGTTTGAGGCCGAGATAGGTGAGCGCGAATCCTTTGCGAACGCCGTAATCGTTGACGGGCAGAACATCGGCGCGGCCCATGCGGAAGATGAGCAGCATCTCCACGGTCCAGCGACCGATGCCGCGGACCTGTGTGAGGTGCTCGATGATGTCGTCGTCGGACATGCGGCGGAGTTTTGTCATCGGCGGGACAATGCCGGTGATGGTTTTCTGCGCGAGATCGCGAAGTGCAAGCGTCTTGTTGCCGGAGAGACCGACGCCGCGCAGTTGCGCATCGGGTGCGGCGAGGAGCAGATCGGGTGAGGGATGGATGCCGCCGAAGCTTTCAATCATGCGGGCGTGGATGGTGGCTGCGGCTTTGCCATGCAATTGCTGATAGACGATGGATTCGGCAAGCGCTTCAAAAGTGGATTGCGCAGAGGCCAGGCGCAGGGTGAAGTCGCCGGCGCGGTCAATGAGGCGGGCGAGTTTTGGGTCTGCGGCGCGGAGTGCGCGAAGAGCGGCGCGAGTGTCATATGCGGGGGGACGAGTGAGGGAACGACGCGTGGTCATAAGTGAAGAACAGTGTACGCCGCTGAATAAAAAAATCTGTGCGATATTCGACGAGTTGTGCGTTTGTGTCCGAGCCGGTTGCAGGGAAGATGGAAAAATAGGACAAGGTTGGACGCAATTTTAAATGTGCAGCAATGACGCGGGTAGGAAATGGGTTGGGCAAGTTCTGAAAGTGGAAGGATGCGGGCGGAGAGTGGGCTGTGGAAGAAAGGTGCTGGAATTCGTGTTTGGATTGCGTTACAACAACTGTGAGTCCAATCACTGCAATTCCAAAGATTTAGGTTTAGAATTTGGTTGACAAGGGTGTGTGTTCCGCATGGCAAGAAGCGGGCACAACCACGTTCGCAGTGTCGGCAGTGAAATAAACACATTTTGAAGTAACTGACGCAGAGGAAGCAGGGACGCATTCATGGCCCAGATTTTTGACCGTAGCGCCAACGCTCTTGCCCGGATGAGCCTGGTCCTGACCGGACTGCTCATCATCGGCCTGGGGTTGACGCTGGATGAGTTGCAGCGTTCGCCCTGGGTGACGCGGCAGGGACAGCGCGCGGAGCAGCCGGTACCGTTCAGCCACAAGCACCATGTACAGGGCCTGGGGTTGCAGTGCCAGTATTGTCACACCACGGTGGAGAAATCCAGCTACGCCGGCATACCGCCGACCAAGACCTGTATGAACTGTCATGCGCAGATCTGGACCAACGCGGACCTGCTGGAGCCGGTGCGGCACAGCTGGGCGACAGGTGAATCGATTCCGTGGATTAAGATCCACGACCTTCCTGATTACGTTTATTTCAATCATTCCATCCACGTGAACAAGGGCATTGGCTGCTCCACCTGCCACGGGCGGGTCGATAACATGCCGCTGATGTACCAGCAGAACACGCTGCAGATGGAGTGGTGCCTGAACTGCCATCGCGATCCGGGCAAGAACCTGCGCCCGACCAGCGAGATTTACAACATGGCATGGAACGGCGCATCGGAAGACAAGCCGGTGTGGTGCACCACCACCGGTGCCAGCGGCCCGACGGCGCAGCAGGTCAACTGCCTGACCAGCGACCCGGCCAAGACGGCAGCTGAGTTGAAGCTGGCCTCCTTTGTTCCGGGCGCAGCCACTTCCCCGGCCGCTTCCACCTACACCAAGTTCACCAGCCAGGATGCGCTGGGCAAGTATCTGACAGTGCAGTACCACATCCGCACAGCCCAGGAGCTTTCCAGCTGCGAGGTGTGCCACCGATGAGCAAAGATTTCGCGATGAACGCCAAACAAATGGACACTCCGCAGATTGTGACCGAAATTCATAACGCCGATTCCGGTGAAAAGCTGACTCTGGACCAGGTGCGCAGCAAGCTGGCCGGACAAAAGGGCAAGCGCTTCTGGCAGAGCCTGGACGAACTGGCGGAAACGCCGGCCTTCCACGCAGCAGTAGCCGAAGAGTTCCCGCAGCACAGCGGCGAATTGGTGGACCCGGTTTCCCGCCGCGGCTTCATGAAGGTGATGGGCGCATCGCTGGCGCTGGCCGGTTTGACCGGCTGCACCAAGCAGCCCGATGAAACGATTTATCCCTACATCAAGCAGCCGGAAGATTTGATTCTGGGCAAGCCGATGTACTTTGCCACCTCGTACCCGTTCCCCACCGGAGCGGTGCCGTTGCTGGTGAAGTCCGATGCATTCCGCCCAATCAAGATGGAAGGCAATCCCGAACACCCGCTCTACACGAGCTCGGTGAAGGGTTCGTCGGACATCTTCTCGCAGGCCACACTGCTGGACATGTATGACCCGGACCGCGCCAAGGAAGTGACCTTCCGCGGCGAGCACAGCACCTGGGCCGACTTCCAGAGCGTGTTGCGTGCGGCAGTTGCCAACAAGAAGGCAGCCGGCGGGGATGGCATTGTGCTGCTGAGCGAAACTGTGACTTCGCCGACGCTGGCAGCGCAGATTCAGCAGGTGCAGAAGGCTTATCCCAAGTTGAAGCTGGTGCAGTATGAGCCGGTCAACCGCGACTCGGCACGCGCCGCGTCGAAGGCCGCATTCGGGCAGTATCTGGATGCGCAGTACCGGTTGGATGATGCCGATGTGATTCTTTCGCTCGATGCCGATTTCCTGTCGGGCCTCGGGCACCCGGGATTCCTGAAGCTCGCCGGCGATTACGCCGAGCGCCGCAAGCTGGAAAAGCCGACCGAGATGAGCCGCCTGTATGTGGTCGAGTCCATGCCGACAACGACTGGCTTCAAGGCCGAGCACCGGTTGGCGCTGAAGGCGAGCGAGATTGAGTTCTTCGCGCTGGGTCTGGCCGATGTTGACAAGGGCTACCCCTGGACCGCAGAGCAGAAGAAGTTTGCCGATACGGTCTACAAGGAACTGCATGCCAAGTCCGGCAAGTGTGTTGTTATCCCGGGCGAAAACGCTTCGGTGGCCACGCATCTGGCGGCGATAGCCCTGAATGAGAAGCTGGGCAATGTTGGCAAGACGGTTATCTACACTGAGACCGTGAACCCGCTGCCGAGCGAGCAGCTGGCGGAGTTCAAGTCGCTGGTGGCGGACCTGAATGCGGGCAAGGTGGACTGGCTGATTGTGCTGGGTGGTAACCCGGTGTACACGGCGCCGGCCGACCTGAATTTTGAGATTGCACTGCAGAAGGCGGGCACGGTTGTTTATCTCGCCAAGCTGGGCAAGGACGAGACCACTGGCCTGTCGCACTGGGTGATTCCGCAGGCGCATTCGCTGGAAAGCTGGTCGGACGCGCGTACGTATGACGGCACGCTGGGCATTATCCAGCCGATGATTGAACCGCTCTACGGCGGCAAGACGGCGCATGACATTGTGCAGTCGCTGCTGGATGAGTTTGCACTCTCTGCCTACAACGCGGTGCGCGAAAACAGCAAGGCAGCCATCAAGGGCGACTTTGAAGCCGGCTGGCGCAAGGCGCTGCACGCGGGCTTTATCGAGAATACGGCCTTCACGGCTAAGAGTGTTTCGCCGAAGCCGTTGACCTCGGATGCGGTACCGCCGACGGCCAATGGTCTGGAAGTGATTTTCCGCCCCGATTCCAGCCTCTACGACGGACGCTTCGCGAACATCGGCTGGCTGCAGGAACTGCCCAAGCCGGTGACCAGCCTGAGCTGGGACAACGCTGCCCTGATGTCGATGGGCACGATGAGCAAGCTGGGTTTGCAGGAATCCGACGTCGCTGAAATCAAGCTGAATGGCCGTTCGGTGAAGGCACCCGTGCTGATGGTTCCCGGTCATCCGGATGGCGCGATTACCGTGCATCTGGGATTTGGCCGCGAGTTTGCCGGCCGTGCCGGATCGGCTGTGGGATTCAATGCCTATACGATTCGCACGAGCGACGCTCCGCTGTTCGCGACTGGCGCAACGGCGACCAAGGTGGCAGGCGTTACCTATGACATCTGCGTGACCAAAGTCCATTCCGCCGATACGCGATCGAAGAGCCCCTTCTGGGAAGCCGGCAACGGCAGGACGTCGCTGCCGGGCAACGAAGCAGCCGACCGCGGCGTCATCCGCTACGCCACGCTGGAGGAATACCGTAAGAACCCCGACTTCGCGCACGAGGGTGAAGGCCGTGAAACGCCCGAGACCAACGAGACGATGTTCAAGCCGTGGGATTACAAGAACAATTCCAACGGCACCGAGAAAAATGCATGGGCGATGTCGATTGACCTCAACTCCTGCATTGGTTGCAATGCCTGCATCGTGGGCTGCTACGCGGAGAACAACATCGCCGTAGTGGGACGCGACCAGGTGAAGGTTGGCCGCAACATGCAGTGGCTGCGCATCGACACGTATTTCGAGGGCGACCTCGATACGCCGCGCGCACACTTCCAGCCGATGGCCTGCCAGCACTGCGAAAACGCGGGCTGCGAGCAGGTTTGCCCGGTGGGAGCCACGGTGCATACGCCGGAAGGCCTGAACACCATGGTCTACAACCGCTGCGTGGGCACCCGTTACTGCTCCAACAACTGCCCGTACAAGGTCCGCCGCTTCAACTTCCTGCTGTACTCGGATTACGACACCGAGAGCTTGAAGTTGATGCGCAATCCGGACGTCAGCGTCCGCAGCCGCGGCGTGATGGAGAAGTGCAGCTACTGCATCCAGCGCATCCAGGCCGTGAAGATTGACGCGGACAAGGAAAACCGCGACATCAAGGACGGCGAGATTGTGACTGCCTGCCAGCAGGCCTGCCCGACCGGCGCAATTGTTTTCGGCAACCAGAATGATCCAGCAAGCCATGTAACGCGCCGCAAGGCTGGTGAGCGGAGCTATCAGGTGCTGGCTGATTTGAATTTCCGTCCGCGCACGACGTATGTCGCTGGCGTCATCAACCCGAATCCGGAGCTGGGGTAAATGGCAACCAAGGAACCCATCCACGACCCGAAAATGATTGACCCGAGAACGGGCGAGTATTCCGTGATTGCGCCGGGACAGACTTTCAAGTCGGTCACTGAGCTGATATCGCGGATTGTGCTGACCAACAACACGCCGATGGGCTGGTTCTTCGGCCTGGCGTTTGCCGGCTCGGTGGCCACGCTGCTGCTGGTGGCGCTGGTCTGGCTGTTTCTGAAGGGCGTCGGCATCTGGGGCGTCACCATACCGGGCGCCTGGGGCTTCGCCATCATCAACTTTGTCTGGTGGATTGGTATCGGCCACGCAGGCACGCTGATTTCGGCCATCCTTCTGTTGTTCAAGCAGGGCTGGCGTAACTCAATCAACCGCTTTGCCGAAGCGATGACGCTGTTTGCCGTGGTCTGCGCGGGTCTGTTCCCGCTGATTCACGTCGGTCGTCCGTGGCTGGCCTACTGGCTCTTCCCGTACCCGAACACGATGAATGTGTGGCCGCAGTTCCGTTCGCCGCTGTGCTGGGACGTTTTCGCCGTCTCCACCTACGCAACGATTTCGGTGGTCTTCTGGTATGTCGGTCTGGTGCCGGATTTGGGCACGATGCGCGACAAAGCCAAGTCGCCGATTGCACAGTATCTGTACGGCATCTTCTCGCTGGGCTGGCGCGGTTCCACGCGGCACTGGATGCGGTATGAGACCGCTTCGCTGCTGCTGGCAGGACTTTCAACACCGCTGGTGCTTTCGGTGCACACGGTCATCAGCTTCGACTTCGCGGTGGCGGCACTGCCGGGCTGGCATACGACGATTTTCCCGCCGTACTTTGTGGCTGGCGCCATCTATTCCGGCTTTGCCATGGTGTTGACGCTGGCGATTCCGATCCGCAAGTTCTACCACCTGGAAAGCGTCATCACGCTGCGCCACCTGGACAACATGGCGAAGGTGATGCTGGGGACGGGCTTCATCGTTGCTTACGGTTACGGCATGGAAGTCTTCATGAGCTACTACTACTCGGCCTCGCGCTGGGAGTACTTCATGATGTGGAACCGTATGTTCGGCCCGATGGGCTGGGCGTACTGGATTCTGATTGCCACCAACCTGGCGATTCCGTTGACCACGCTGTGGTCGCGCAAGTTGAGGGTGAATGTGACGTATCTTTTCATCCTGTCGTTGATAGTGAATACCGGCATGTGGTTTGAGCGCTTCGTGATTGTTGTCACCAGCCTCTACCGCGACTTTCTGCCGTCGTCCTGGGGCACCTACAAGGCGACCCGTTGGGACTACATGATTTACGTGGGGACGCTGGGGCTGTTTACCATGCCCTTCTTCCTGTTCATTCGCTTCCTGCCCATGATTCCGACGTCTGAGCTGCGCATGATCCTGCCGGGCACGAAGGCGGCCGCAGAAGCAGATGCTGAGGCA
>Ga0164297_10001944_pt1 | contig 21079 bp, 17 predicted proteins | sample GEODES058metaG_FD_113539 | JGI IMG/M metagenome (GOLD analysis project Ga0164297, IMG submission 113539) | Dystrophic lake water microbial communities from Trout Bog Lake, Wisconsin, USA - GEODES058 metaG | ecosystem: Environmental > Aquatic > Freshwater > Lake | place: USA: Trout Bog Lake... | reverse complement strand
GTTGGCGGACCGTATGAACTCGGGCGCTAGGCCTGCGGGGAGGCTCCAGCGCTGGCTCGATAAGCCGCGCGCGATCAGGTTGCAGGCGCTCGCTTTCGATCTGGCCCGCTGGATCGATGCCCGCTGGGACCGGTATCACACCCGCCGGCGCGGGCTGGATTTTGCCGGGCTGATCCCGCCGGCCGCTTTGGGCAGCGCCCATCCGCATTCCCAAAGCCACGCCAATAACTATGAGGCGTTCGACGGCACCGCGCTGCGACTGGTGGTGTATGAGGCGATGCGGTCGGGCATCGGCTTCGATCGTTTCGTCGATATCGGGTCCGGCAAGGGCAAAGCCTGCCTGTGCGCGGCCACCGAATTCGGTTTTACCGAAGTGCTCGGGGTTGAGTTTGCGCCGCACTTGATCGAGATCGCGCGGGCCAACAGCCGCAAGCTCGGGCTGAGCCAGGTCAGCTTTGTTGAGGCCGACGCGGCGCAGTTCCGGCTGCCGGAAGGCCGCACGCTGGTCTTTCTGTTCAACCCGTTTGACCAGACGATTCTGGACGCGTTCCTGGCGCATAATCTGGCGCATTTCCAGCAATACGGCTCGGTCATCGCCTATGGCAACGACCGGGACCGCGCATCACTGGCGCGATTTGGTTTTGCAACGCTGTATCGTGATCAGGTGCTGAAACTCTCCGTCCACGCCTGGCCGGACAGCGGATCAGCCATGCCCACCCTCTAGGTACGCCGCGCGGATTTCCGGCCGGGCCAGCAAATCAGCTCCGGTGCCGGCCATGGTGATAGTGCCGTTCACCAGCACGTAACCGCGATGCGCCAGCCGCAGCGCCTGAAACGCGTTCTGCTCCACCAGCAGCACGGTCAAACCGCTGGTGCGGTTCAACTCCCGAATGGCGTTGAAAATCAGCTTCACGACCAGCGGGGCGAGACCGAGGCTGGGTTCATCGAGCAGCAGCAGGCTGGGCTTGCTCATCAGTGCCCGGCCGATGGCCAGCATTTGCTGCTCCCCGCCAGACAGCGTGCCGCCGCGCTGGGTCAGCCGCTCCTTCAGCCGTGGAAACAGGGTGAACACCTGCTCCATCTCGTTTTTCAGGCTGGCTTCCGGCTTGCCATGCGCGCCCATCAGCAGGTTTTCATAGACCGTCATGCGCGAGAAAATGCGGCGACCTTCCGGCGATTGGGCAATGCCGCGCCGCATGATCTCATGCGTGGGCATTTTGGTGATATCGGTGCCGTCATGCAGGATTTCACCGTCACGCGCGCGCGGGTTGCCGCAGATCGTCATCATCAGGGTGGACTTCCCCGCCCCGTTGGCGCCGATCAGGGTGACGATCTCGCCCGCATTCACATCCAGATCCACCCCGCGTAGCGCCTGCACCGCGCCGTAGAAGGTGGTGACGCCGCGCAGGCTCAGCACCGCGCTCATAGCACCGCCTCCGCAGCCGCATCATCGCCTTCGTCGCCCTCGCCGAGATAGGCGGCGATAACATGCGGGTCCGCCCGCACCTGTTCCGGGGTGCCGTCACTGATTTTACGGCCGTGATCGAGCACAACGACATGGTCCGAAATCCGCATCACCACGCCCATGTCATGTTCAATCAACAGCAGCGAGCACCGCCCGGCTACGTCGCGGCCATCGCGGATGCGCAGCAGCAGCGAGGATAAATCGTCGCTCTCACGCGGGTTGAGCCCGGCGGCGGGTTCATCGAGGCAGAGCAGCACCGGGTCCGTGCACATCGCGCGGGCGATTTCCAACCGGCGCTGGTCGCCATAGGGCAGGCTGCCGGCCGGGTCGTCGGCGCGGTCGGTCAGCCCGATGGCGTCCATCCATAACTTAGCCTTGTCGATCGCCGCCCGTTCCGCCCGGCGATGGCCGGCGAGGCCGAACACTGCCAGCAAGCCGTTGGCCACACTCGGCATCAGCGTGTTGTGCTGCGCCACCAGCAGGTTCTCCAACACCGTCATACCCGCGAACAGGCGAATATTCTGGAACGTGCGCGCCACCTGCGCCCGGCGGGTTATCAAATGCCCAGGCATGCTGGCCAGCGGATAGGTTGCCCCGCCGGCATGGGTCAACCGCAGGGCGCCTTCGCTGGGTTTGTAGAACCCGGTGATGCAGTTGAAGACGGTGGTTTTGCCGGCCCCGTTCGGGCCGATCACCGCGGTGATTTCACCGGCGCGCGCTTCGAACGACAGCGCATCAACCGCCGTCAGCCCGCCAAAGCGCATCGTGAGGGCTTCGACCGACAACAAAGGATAGGTCATCAGCCGTGCCCCTCGGTCATCAAATCTGCCGAAATATGTCGCTTATCGCCCAGCGAAACCGAGGGCGTGCGGCCGGAGACCAGGCCACGCGGGCGCACCACCATCATAACCACCAGCGCGCCGCCGAAGATCAGCATGCGGTATTCCTGGAAATCGCGGAACAATTCGCCGCCGCCGATCATCACCACCGCCGCCAGCGCGACGCCGATCTGGCTGCCGAGCCCGCCGAGGACGACAATGGCCAGCACGATGGCCGACTCGATGAAGGTGAAGCTTTCCGGGCTGATGAAGGCCTGCCGGGTGGCGAAGAACGCGCCGGCGAAACCGGCAAAGCCGGCCCCCATGGCGAACGCGGTCAGCTTGGTCACCGTCACGTCAATCCCCAGCGCGCGGCAGGCGATTTCGTCCTCCCGCAGCGCTTCCCAGGCGCGACCCAAGGGCAGCCGGCGCAGGCGCAGCGAGACCCAGTTGGTCAGCAGCGCCAGACCGAGAATGACGTAGAACAGGAAGATGCCGCGCTGGCTGATATTCGGCTCAATGCCGAAGAAATCGGCGAAGCTGCCCTCACCACCGCTGGAGTTGAACACCAACCCGAACAAGGTCGGGCGCGGAATGCCGGACAGGCCGTTCGGCCCGCCGGTCAGGCTGGTCCAGTTGAGGATCACCACCCGGATGATTTCCCCGAAGGCCAGGGTGACGATGGCCAGATAATCGCCGCGCAAACGCAGCACGGGAAAGCCCAGCAGCACGCCCCAGAAAGCGGCCAGAATGCCGGCCAGCGGCAGGCAACTCCAAAATCCCAGGCCGAAATTCTGGGCGATCAGTGCATAGGAATAGGCGCCGACGGCATAAAAGGCGACGTAGCCGAGATCCAGCAGCCCGGCCAAACCAACCACGATGTTCAGCCCCCAGCCGAGCATCACGTATGTCAGCACCAACACGCCGAGATCGACGTAATAGCGCTCGGCGTAAAACGGCAGGGTGATCGTGAGCACCAGCACGACAGGGGTGAGGTAGCGGCTGGCCTTGCCGGCCACGGCAGCGATGCGACCGGGTTTCGGCGTGCCTGTCGGGCGGGATTTTTTCCAGGCCAGCAGCGCCAGCCGGCCAAAAAACACCAGCAGCACCGCCGCCAGCACCAGATAGGGCCGTGGAGTCAGCTCAATCGTCTGCACCCCGACTTCGGTTTTCAGCCCGATCATCGCCCCGAACAGGCCGAAAGCGATGACAGCGGAGATGACAGCGTCGCGTAACATGATCAGACCTTCTCCACATCGGCGCGGCCGAGCAGGCCGGTGGGCATGAAGATCAACACCAGGACGAGGATGGAGAACGCGGCGACGTCTTTATATTGCACCGAGAAATAGGCCGACCAGAAGGTTTCAATCAGCCCGATCGCCAGCCCGCCAAGCACGGCGCCCGGCAGCGAGCCGATGCCGCCGAGCACGGCGGCGGTGAAGGCCTTCACCCCGGCGATGAAGCCGATGTAAAAATCGATCACCCCGTAATAAAGCAGGAACATCAGCCCGGCGACGGCGGCCAGAGCGGCGCCGATCACGAAGGTGATGGAAATGGTACGGTCGGTATCAATGCCCAACAGTCCAGCCATTTTCTGGTCCTGCTCGCAGGCGCGCATGGCGCGGCCGAGCGGGGTGCGGGTGACCAGATAGGTGAACGCGACCAGCAAAAGCAGCGTGACGACGGTGATGGCGAGTTGCATCCAGCTCAACTGGACGGCGAAATTATCCTCCGTGAGCAGCTTGATCCCGCCCGGCAGCATTTCCGGCATCGGCTTCACCCGTGCGCCCTGGCTGACCTGGACGAAATTTTGCAGCACGATCGACATGCCAATGGCGCTGATGAGCGGCGCCAGGCGGAATGATCCGCGCAACGGCCGATAGGCCACCCGCTCCACCGTCCAGCCATAGAGGCCGGCAATGCCGGCCGCGAACACCAAGGTGAGCGCCAGCGCCAGCGGCACAGAGGTGATGCCCAGCCCGGAGAGCACCGTTAACGAGATGAGCGAGAGGAACGCGCCGACCATGAAAATATCGCCATGGGCGAAATTGATCATGCCGATAATGCCGTAGACCATCGTGTAGCCAACCGCGATCAGGCCATAAATCATGCCCAGCGTCAGCCCGTTGATCAGTTGTTGCAACGCATACGCCAAGTGCCGTCCCCTTATCCGCTCCGCCGACTCGTCGCCGCGCGTTCTTGCAACACAGAATTGTCATGCGGCTATAAGCATGTGGGGGGCAGCCGTGCAAGGAGACCTTAACAAGCAGACTTCACAGCCCCGCATCTGCTTGCTATATCGCCGCCCTCGCACGGTGACGGTCCTCGGGCCATAAGCTGCGGCGGGCGCATAGCTCAGTTGGTAGAGCAGCTGACTCTTAATCAGCGGGTCGTAGGTTCGAGCCCTACTGCGCCCACCAAAATTTTCCCACACCTCCTAACGACGTCTGTTCCCTGGTTGTATCGCCAGGCGAAGCCGTGTGTCTTCAGGCTGATGGTTTTCACCCTCCTGTGCGGCAGCCTGCTGGAAAGCACAGAGCAAACTGCTAAAATTTGCTAGAATAGACTGAAATACGTTGTATATCGGCGGCTGTATTTCGCCGGAACGTAAGTCATTCTGCGATTGAGGGCATGTAAATGACAAATTTCAGATTTTTAATGACATTTAAATACATACCCATCGCAGCTCTGGTCTTACTGGCCGGATCCGGTGCTGCCGCGCAAAGCCAGCTGCCGGCTTGCCCGACTGGGGCCAATGCGGTGTTCGACGCCTGCTTTGGCGCGGTCACCTACCCGATGGGCGGCAAATACGTGGGGGAATTCCGCAACGACAAAGAAAACGGCATGGGGACCTTCACCTTCCCTGACGGGCGGAAATTCGTCGGCGCGTTCCGTGATGGCGATTTCACCGCCAAGGGGGTGTTTTCGTTCCCCAATGGCGAGAAATATGTCGGCGAGTTCCGCGAGGGCCGGTTTAACGGCGAGGGCACCTACACTTATGCCGATGGCAGTTTTTTCATCGGCACCTTCCGCGATGGCCGCCCGAACGGAAACGGCACCTTCGCCTTCCGCGATGGACGCAAATATACCGGCGCGTTCATCAACGGCGAGTTCAACGGCGAGGGCACCTTCACCTTCCCGAACGGGGCGAAATATGTTGGCGCCTTCCGCGACGGCAAGTTCGCCGGCGCAGGCACCTATCTCTATCCCGATGGCGGCAAATATGTCGGCGAATTCCGCGACAGCAACCGTAACGGCCAGGGCACCTATATCTACCCGAACGGCGAACGCTATAGCGGTAAGTTCGTCGATGGTCGGTTCGCCAATCAGGGCAGTTTCAACTATCCGGACGGCCGGAGTTATAGCGGCGCCTTCAAGGACGATAAATTTAACGGCCCGGGCAGTTTCAGCTTTCCCGACGGGCGCAAATATGTTGGGGACTTCCTCGCCGGCAAGTTCAACGGGCGCGGGAGCCTCACTTTCCCCGATGGGCGCAAATATGTCGGCAGTTTCGTCGATGGCGAATTCAACGGCGAGGGCAGCTACAGCTATCCGAATGGCGAGCAGTATGTTGGCGCGTTCCGCGACGGCAAATTCTCCGGTAACGGCACCTATACCTATCCAAACGGCGGCAAATATGTGGGCGAATTGCGCGATAACACCCGCGCCGGCCAGGGTAGCTTCACCTTTCCGGACGGGCGGGTTTATGTCGGCACATTTGTTGATGGCAGGTTCAGCGGCCAGGGGTCGCTCACTTTCCCCAATGGGCGCGCCTATGTCGGCGCCTTCCGCGACGATCAGTTTAACGGACAAGGCACCTTCACCTTTGCCGATGGACGCAAATACGTTGGGACTTTTCTCGCCGGCAAGTTCAATGGCGAGGGGACGCTGAGTTTTCGTAATGGGCGGGTCTATGTCGGCAATTTTAACGATGGGGAATTTGACGGCCAGGGCACCTACACCTACCCGAACGGGGAAAAATACGTCGGCGCCTTTAAAGATGGCGAGTTCAACGGCCAGGGCACCTATACCGCGCCGACCGGCGAGACCTATGTGGGGGAATTCCGCGATAACGCCCGCAACGGCCAGGGGGTTTCAACCTTCGCTGACGGGCGCAAATATGTTGGCGGCTTCGTGGACGGGAAATTCAGCGGCCAGGGCACGCTGACACTGGCCAATGGCCGGACCTATGTCGGCGGGTTTGTCGATGGCGAAATGAGCGGGCGGGGCACCTACACCACCCCGAACGGCGAGACCTACGACGGCGCCTTTCGCGACGGGAAGTTCAACGGCCAGGGCACCTACACCTACCCCGACGGCGGCGTGTATATGGGCGAATTCCGCGACGGCAACCGTAATGGCGAGGGCACGCAAGCGTTCCCAAATGGCGAGCGGTATGTGGGCACGTTCGTGGATGGCAAGTTGAGCGGGCGCGGCACGCTGACCTTTCCAGACGGGCGGATTTATGTCGGCGAAATGCGCGACGATCGGTTTAATGGCGTTGGCACCTACACCTATCCGAACGGCGAGAAATATATCGGCGACTTCGCGGACGGAAAATTTGAGGGCATCGGCACCTATACCTATCCCGATGGCGGCAGCTATGTCGGCGAATTCCATGGCAATACCCGCAACGGCCAGGGCACCCATATCTTTGCGAACGGGGCTAAATACGTTGGTGAATTTCTGGACGGAAAATTCAACGGCAAGGGCAGCCTGACGATGGCCAATGGCCGCACCTATGTCGGCACCTTCAAGGACGACCTCTATGACGACCCGGTGCTGGAGGACCTGGCCATCATCACCGCCGCGATCGTGTTGCCGCTGGCAGCCCAAGGGGCGATCATCTGGGCTAACCGCAAGCGCCGCTTCAGCCGGGCCTGGTTTCTGGCGACGTCTCTGATCGCGGCGGCGCTGCTGCCGCTGTCGGTTTTCGGTCTGTATCAGGCAGTATCGGAGCTGGATTTTTATGTGACCATCGCGATTTTCATCGCCCTGGTTACGCTGCTGCCCGGCGTGGTCGGCTTTGCCATCACCAGCCGGCTGAACGCGCGCGGGCTGTCCCGCTGGCATTGTCTGTGGCTTTTGCCGCTGTATCCGCTTAGCATTGTTGGCATCGAAATGATGCGAGCGCGGTCGCAGGATTGATCCGCATCATGGACAGCGGCGCGGCGCAACCTAGGGTGCGGGCCGCACACTGCAGGATCAGCGCATGCCCCCCGCCGCCGAAACGATGCTCGAGAACCGCACCTTCGATGAAATTCAGCTCGGCGATAGTGCCAGCCTGGTGCGGCAGGTCACGCAGCAGGATGTGGAACTCTTCGCCATTGTCTCTGGCGATCTCAATCCGGCATTGCTCGATCCCGGCTATGCGAAGACCGACATGTTCCACCGCGTGGTGGCGCATGGCATGTTTGGCGCCGGGCTGATCTCGGCGTTGCTCGGCACCAGATTGCCCGGCGCGGGCACGATTTATCTGAGCCAGGACCTGCAATTCCTGTATCCCGTGACCATCGGTGACACCATTACCGCGAGTGTGAGCGTGGAGGAGAAATTTCCGGACAAGGCCAATGTTCGCCTCGCCTGCCGCTGCGTGAACCAGGATGGCACCACGGTGATCAGCGGGGATGCGCTGGTGCGGGCGCCGCGGGAGAAATCTCGCCGGCCACGGATGGAATTGCCGGATATCCAACTGAGCCGGCATCAGCGGGTGCATGCCATGATGGCGGCGGCGGCGGCCTATCCGGCGCTGCCAACGGCGATTGTGCATCCGTGCGATCCGGCCTCGATCGGGGCGGCGGTGGAAGCGGCGCGCGCCGGCCTGATCGTGCCGATCCTGGTGGGACCACTGCACAAAATTGCCGCGGCCGCGACCGCGGCCGGAGCGGATATTTCCGGCTTTCGGCTGGTAGATGCCCCGCATAGCGATGCGGCGGCGGCGCAGGCGGTCGCGCTGGTGCGCAGCGGGGAGGCCGCCTTGCTGATGAAAGGCTCCTTGCATACCGACGAATTGCTGCATGCCGTGCTGGTGCCGGAGATTGGCCTGCGCACCAAGCGCCGATTGAGCCATGTGTATCTCATGGACGTGCCGAGCTACCCACGGTTGCTGCTGGTGACCGATGCGGCGGTGAATATCGCGCCCGACCTGACGGCCAAGCGGGACATTGTGCAAAATGCCATCGATCTGGCGCATGTGATGGGCATCGCCTGCCCGCGCGTGGCGGTGCTGTCGGCGGTGGAAACGGTGAACCCGGATTTGCGCTCCACGCTCGATGCGGCGGCGTTGTGCAAAATGGCCGATCGCGGGCAGATCACCGGCGGGTTGGTCGATGGACCGCTAGCGTTCGACAACGCCATCAGCCCGACGGCGGCGGCGGATAAGCACATCGTCTCCCCCGTTGCCGGGCAGGCGGATATCCTGGTGGTGCCAGATCTGGAATCCGGCAACATGCTGGCCAAGCAGTTGAGTTTCCTCGCTGGGGCAGACGCGGCGGGCGTGGTGCTGGGCGCCAGGGTGCCGATCATTCTGACCAGCCGCGCCGATGGCGAGCGCACAAGGCTGGCATCCTGCGCGGTGGCGGTGCTGCTGGCGCGGGCGGGCGAAACCAAGGGGGCCTAGGCCATGCCAGATGCGGTGCTGGTGCTGAATGCGGGCTCATCGAGCCTGAAAGTGTCGTTGTTTGAATTGGCGGCAGGCAACGCGCTGCGGCTGGCCTTGCATGGCGAGGTGGACCGGATTGGCAGCGCGCCGCATTTCCGCGCCAGCGATCTGGCCGGCGCGGTGCTGGCCGATCAGGATTGGGATGCCGCGCTGGATTTCGCGCCGTTGATGACCGCGGTGCTGGACTGGATCGAGGCTCATCTGGGCGACGATACGCTGATCGCCGTGGGTCATCGGGTGGTGCATGGCGGGGCGGACCACGATCAGCCGGAGCCGGTGACGCCGGCGCTGCTGGACATTCTGACCGCGTTGACGCCGCTGGCGCCGCTGCATCAGCCCTATAATCTGGCGCCGATCCGTGCAATTGCCGCCGCACGGCCCAACCTGCCGCAGATCGCGTGCTTTGATACCGCCTTCCATCACGGCATGTCCGCCACCGCCACGCGCCTGGCGCTGCCGCGCGCGATCAGTGCGGCCGGGGTGCGGCGCTACGGCTTCCATGGACTGTCCTATGAATACATCGCCGGCCGGCTGCGCGCCTTGGCGCCGGACCGGGCGGCCGGGCGGGTGATTGCCGCCCATCTCGGCAACGGCGCCAGCCTGTGCGCCATGCATGACGGGCGCAGCGTGGACACCACGATGGGCTTCACCGCGCTGGACGGGCTGATGATGGGCACGCGCTGCGGCAGCATCGATCCGGGCGCGGTGCTGTATTTGTTGCAGCAACGCGGCCTGTCGGCGGCGGCGATTGAAGACATGCTGTATCGCCGGTCCGGGTTGCTGGGTGTGTCCGGCCTGTCCGGTGACATGCGCAGCTTACTGGCGAGCGATACAACTGAGGCGGCCGAGGCGATTGAGCTGTTCGTGTTCCGCGCCATCCGCGAAATCGGCGCCCTCACTGCCAGCCTCGGCGGGCTGGATGGGTTGGTGTTTACCGCCGGCATCGGCGCCCATGCCGCGCCGGTGCGCGCGCGGATTTGCGCCGGGCTGGGCTGGCTCGGCGTATCGCTCGATCCGGCCGCCAATGCCGCTGGGGCGGCGGTGATCAGCACCGCGACCAGCCGGGTGGAGGTGCGGGTGATCGAGACCGATGAGGAGGCGATGATCGCCCGCCACACGCTGCGGCTCACGCGCCCGCACTAAATTCGCCTCCCCCCCTCGCCGTGCGGGGAAAGCTGGATTAGGCTCGCCGTAAGCGACACGGAAAACCGGTCGCACGGAGGATGAACGGACATGCGGGCCTATCTGGTCCGACGGCTGGCGGCGTTGGTGCCGACCATGTTGCTGGCGAGCCTGATCGTTTTTGTGACGGTGCGGCTGCTGCCGGGCGACGTGATCGACATGATGATCGCGCAGAACGATATCGGATCTAAAGTTTCACGCGATGCGCTCGAAGCGGCTCTCGGCTTGGATAAGCCGATGCTGACGCAGTATTTCAACTGGATTTCCGCCATCGTGCTGCACGGCGATTTCGGCCGCTCACTTTGGCAACAAGCGCCCGTTGCCGACGAGTTGCTGGCCCGCCTGCCGGTTACGTTCGAACTCGGGGCGATGGCGCTGGCGGTGGCGATGCTGGTGGCCATCCCGATCGGCATTATCTCGGCCATTCGCCAGGATAGCTGGAGCGATTATCTCGGGCGGTCGTTTTCGATTTTGATGTTGTCGATCCCCGGTTTCTGGCTTGGCACCATTGTGATGGTGTTTCCGGCGATCTGGTGGGGGGTATCGCCGGAGGTGCGCTACATTCCGTTTCATGAAGACGCGCTGGGCAACCTTTGGCAATTGGCGCTGCCGGCGATCATCCTGGGCACCTCGCTGTCGGCGGTGACGATGCGGATGACGCGCACGATGATGCTGGAGGTGTTGCGGCAGGACTACATCCGCACCGCCTGGGCCAAGGGACAAAGCGAGCGCGGGGTGATTTTGCGCCATGCGCTGCGCAACGCGCTGATCCCGGTAGTGACGCTGATCGGCCTGCAAGCGCCGGTCCTGATCGGCGGCGCGGTGATCATGGAACAGATTTTCGTCATCCCCGGCATGGGGTTGTTGCTGCTGGAAGCGGTCAGCCGGCGCGATTATCCGATTATCACCGGGGTTTTCCTGCTGGTCGGCGTGGTGGTGATGCTGATCAATTTGCTGGTGGATCTCAGCTACGGTCTGCTGGACCCGAAAGTGCGGTATCGCTGATGGCAGGATCGTCTCCGGGTTGGCTGCAGCGCCTGTTCCGCGACAAACCGCTGGGTGCCATTGGCTTGGTGATCGTGCTGGTGTTCCTGTTCTGCGGCGTGTTCGCGGACTGGCTGGCGCCGTTTGGCATGAACCAGATCAGCCCGGTCAACCGGCTGAAACCGCCTTCGGCCCGGTTCTGGTTCGGCACCGACCATCTCGGGCGCGACATGTTTTCCCGCGTGTTGTACGGCGCCCAGCTTTCGGTGATTATCGGGCTGTCGGCGGCCTCCATCGCCACGTTTATCTCGGTCGCACTCGGCATTGTCAGCGGCTATTTCGGCGGCAAGGTGGATATGATCGTCCAGCGGCTGGTTGATGCGTGGATGAGCTTTCCGGAGCTGATTATTCTGATCGCAGTCGTATCGGTTATTGGCCCTGGGATGCCGCAGATTATTGGTGTGCTCGGGCTGACCTTCGGGATTGGCGGGTCGCGTATCATTCGCGGTGCGGTGATTTCGGTGCGGGAGAATATGTATATCCACGCCACCCAGTCGATGGGCGCCGGCACGTTGCGGGTGTTGCTGCGGCATATTCTGCCCAACATCATGCCGCCGGTACTGGTGTTGTTCAGCACCCGGGTGGGTGGCGTAATTCTGGTGGAATCCGGCCTGTCCTTCCTCGGCCTCGGCGTGCCGCCGCCGGCGCCAACCTGGGGTGGCATGCTGAGCGGCGCCGGGCGAACTTACATGTATATGGCCCCCTGGCTGGCGTTGGCGCCCGGCCTGTGCCTGACGGCGGTGGTGTACGGCATCAATGTATTCGGTGACGCGCTGCGCGATCTGCTCGATCCGCGTATGCGCGGCAGCCGCTAAAAACGGGAGCGAAACATGCGTTCAAGCATCCTTGGCATCGGCCTCGTCGCACTGCTCGCCAGCAGCGCGCAGGCGGAACCACCGAAATATGGCGGCAATCTGGAAGTTGGCACCGTCTACGCCACCATCTCCGCCTTGTCGTTCGACCCGGCGGATTTCGCCTGGAAGCTGAACCACGATACCGGGCTGTATCTTGAAACGTTGTTCGCCGGCGATCTGGCCAAAGCGGTGCGCAATGGCGGCAAGTTCAACTTCAAGCCCGATGCGTGGGTGCCCACGGAGGCGGTGCGCGGCGAGCTGGCGGAAAGCTGGGAGTGGACGCAGTCGCCGCTCGCGCTGATCGTGCATCTGCGGCACGGCATTATGTGGCCGGAGAAGGCCGGGGTGATGAAATCCCGCGAGTTTACCGCCGATGATGTCGTGTTCAGCTTCAACCGGCAGAATGCTAGTGCGAAGAAAATCCCCGGCTATTTCGACTATGTCGATAAAGTCGATGCCCGCGACCGCTACACGGTGGTGTTCGCGATGAAAGAGTTCAACGCCGAATGGGATTACCGTTTCGGCTGGGGCTACTACTCGCAGATCATGCCGAAGGAGTTGGCCGATGCCGGCGCATCGAACTGGAAAAACGCCACCGGCACCGGGCCGTTCCAACTGACCGACTACGTGCAGGGCAACGCGCAGACCTACAGCCGCAACCCGATCTATTGGGATAAGGACAAAATCGACGGGCAGGAGTACCAACTCCCCTTCGTCGACAAGGTGACGTACCGGATCATCAAGGACGAGGCGACCCAGCACGCGGCCTTGCGCACCGGCAAGTTGGATATTCTGGAGGCCATTCGCTGGCAGGCGGTGGACAGTTTGAAAAAATCTGCCCCGCAACTCAAATGGGCCAAATGGCTGGCGATGTCGGGTACGTATTTGTCGATGCGGGTGGATACCAAACCCTTCGACGATATCCGGGTCCGCCGGGCACTGAATATGGCGGTCAACAAGCAGGAAATCGTCAAGGAATACTATGGCGGCAACGCCGAATTATTCGCCTACCCGCAGCATCCGGACTATATCGGCTACTTCCAGAAACTGGAGGAAATGCCGGCCTCGGTGCGGGAATTGTATGAATATAACCCGGAGAAAGCTAAAAAGCTGCTGGCAGAAGCGGGCTATCCCAAGGGCTTCACCTTCAAAACCCAGGTTTGCGCCTGTTCGCCGGATAACATGGATTTGCTGCCGCTCGTCGCCGGCTATCTAGAGATGATCGGGGTGAAGATGGAAATTCAGCCGATGGAATACGGCGCCTTTCTGTCCGCGATGACCACCCAGACCAATGCCGCCGGTTACTTTATGGCCAACGGCCACACCAACCCGACCACCACCATCCGCAAGAATTTCGTCCCCGGCCAGGTGTGGAATCCTTCGCAATGGAACGATCCGGCGTTCAGCGCCAGGGTGGCAGAAATGTACAAAAACCCCGACGAAGCGGCGCGGCAAAAAGCCATTCGGGAGATGACCGCCGAGATCATCGACAAGGCCCCGTATATCTGGCTGCCCACGCCGTATAACTACACCGCCTGGTGGCCGTGGGTGAAAAACTACGACGGCGAACTGCGGGTGGGCGCGGTGAAGCCCGGCCCGGTTTATGCCCGGATATGGATCGATCAGGCGATGAAAAAGCAGATGGGTCACTAGCGGCGATGGCCGAAAGCCTGCTGCGGGTCCGCAATCTCACCACCCGGTTTCGTACCGAAGCCGGGTGGGTGACGGCGGTGGATGATGTGTCCTTCGACCTTGCGGCCGGGGAAACCTTGGCCATCGTTGGCGAATCCGGCTCTGGCAAGTCCGTCACCGCGCTGTCCATGCTGCGGTTGATCCCGCGCCCACCCGGCGAGATCGTCGGCGGCAGCGTGGTGTTTGAAGGTCGCGACCTGTGCCAGGTGTCGGATGCCGAGATGCAGGCGATCCGCGGCAACCGCATCGCAATGATCTTCCAGGAGCCGATGACCTCGCTCAACCCCTCCCTCACCCTGGGCGTGCAGGTGGGCGAGCCGCTGGTGCTGCATCGCGGCGCCAGTTGGGCGGCCGCCTTCGCCAGGGCGGGCGAATTATTGGGGCGGGTGCGTATTCCCGATGCGACCGCGCGCTTGCAGGCCTATCCGCACCAAATGTCCGGCGGGCAGCGGCAGCGGGCGATGATCGCCATGGCGCTGGCGTGCCAGCCACGGCTGATCATCGCCGATGAACCGACCACGGCGCTGGATGTGACGGTGCAGTCGCAAATCCTGGCGCTGCTGAAAGAACTGACGCGCGAGACCGGAGCGGCGCTGATCCTCATTACCCACGACCTCGGCGTGGTGGCGCGCTACGCCGACCGGGTGGCGGTGATGTATGGCGGGCGGATGGTGGAAACCGCCAGCGCGCGTGATTTATACAAGCACCCGCTGCACCCCTACACGCGCGGCCTGCTGGCCTCTATCCCGCGTCTGGACGCACCGACCGGGCAGAAGCTCCTGCCGATCGACGGCCAGCCGCCAGATCTGGCCCGGATGCCGCCAGGCTGCGCCTTTCAACCGCGCTGCCATACCGCACAGCCCGGTTGCGCGGTTACCAGGCCGACGATGACCGAAGCCAGGCCCGAGCATTGGAAGGCGTGTTTTATCGATGCCGCATAATCCGCCGCTGCTGTCGGTCGAAGGGCTGAAGGTGCATTTTCCCGTGCATGCCGGGGTAATCCGCCGCCGGCAGGTTGGCGCGGTGAAGGCGGTGGACGGCGTTTCCTTCACGGTGCGGGCCGGGGAAACCCTCGGGCTGGTGGGGGAAAGCGGCTGCGGGAAATCCACCACCGGGCTGGCGGTGCTGCGCATGCAGGCGGCCACTGAAGGCCGGATTATTTTCGACGGCAGCGACATCACCCATAGCAACCGTGCCGCCATGCGCCCGTTCCGGCGCCGGATGCAGATGATTTATCAAGACCCGTTCGGCGCGCTCGATCCGCGGATGACGGTGGCCGACATCATCGCCGAGCCGATGATCGTGCATCAGATCAGCACCTCCGCCGCCGAGCGGCGCGAACGGGCGCAAGACCTGCTGGCCATGGTCGGGCTGCGACCGGATATGGCGACGCGCTATGTACATGAATTTTCCGGCGGCCAGCGCCAGCGTATCGGCATTGCCCGCGCGCTGGCCATGCAGCCGGATCTGCTGATTTGCGACGAGCCGGTTTCCGCGCTCGACGTGTCGATCCAGGCGCAGATCGTCAACCTCTTCGAGTCCCTGCAAGACCGGTTTGGCCTCGCCTATTTGTTCATCGCACATGATCTGGCGGTGGTGCGGCATATGAGCGACCGGATCGCGGTGATGTATCTCGGCAAGATCGTGGAAATCGCCGGGCGGGACGAACTCTATGCGCGGCCGTTGCATCCGTATTCGCAGGCGCTGCTGGCCTCCGTCGCCATCCCCGATCCGGAGATCGAGGCCACCCGGCCGCAGATCAGCGTGACCGGCGAGGTGCCTGGGGCGCTGAACCCACCCTCCGGCTGCCGCTTTCATCCGCGCTGTCCGAGGGCGCAGGCTGTGTGTGCGCGCGAGGAACCGGCGTTGCGGGATTTGGGCGGGCAGTCGGTGGCTTGCCATTTGGTTTAGTTGGGGCGGTTAGGATCGAATGGTAGGAGTCTTCTTTGTTTGGAAACAAAGAAGCAAAAAAACTTCGGTCATTTCTGGTCGTTGCTGTACATTCAGCAGTTGGTATTGTATTGCCGAACCAGGTTAAAAGTTTTTTGCTCCTTTTTTTCAAAAAAGGAGGTTTACTTCTCTACTTCGGCAACTCCACCCATGCCCCCGTCCGCGCACTCTCGGCAATCGCTTGCAGCGCCATCACCGTATCTACGCTTTCCGCCTCCGTCGCCCCGTTCCAGTGCTGCTTGCCCAGGCGGATCATGCGGGCGAAGGACTCCGCTTCGGCGCGGAAGCCGTCACCGCCGGGGACGTCCTCGGTTGTAAACGGCACCGTGCCGGGCACGCCACGTTTTATGCGCAGCGACAGCGCCCCGCTGGCCGGGGCGTGGTTGCTGTAGGAGGTTTCCACCACGCCTTTCTCGCCGATGACGACGGCATGGCGATGGAAGGCGGTGGACATGGAGCAGGTGAGTTGGCCGAGCACACCGCCGGGGAATTCCAAGGTGGCGGCCACTGTCTGGTCCACACCGCTTTTGGTGTAGCGGGCAGTGGCCAGGGCGCGAAGGGGGCGGGTACCGACGGCGAGCCGCACGAAGCTCATCGCATAGGTGCCGGCATCGAGCAGCGCGCCGCCGCCACGGGCCGGATCGAGGCGGATATTGGCCGGATCGACCAGCCCGTCACCATCGGGGGAGACGATGCCGAAGCCGAACGCAGCGGTGACGAGTTGCACCCGGCCGAGGGTGCCGTCGGCCAGCAGGTCGCGCAGGCGCAGGGTTTGCGGCTGCGACATGTAGGGATAGGCCTCGGCGACGTGGACGTTGTGCTGACGGCCGGCGGCGAACATGGCGCTGGCCTGGGAAGCCGTCATCGCCCAAGGCTTTTCGCACAGCACATGCTTGCCGGCGGCGGCGGCGCGCACCACCCAATCGGCATGCATGTCGTTGGGCAGCGGCACGTAAATCGCGTCAATCTCCGGGTCCGCCAGCAAGGCTTCGTAGGAGGCATGGGCGCGGGGGATTCCGAGTTCGGCGGCGAAGGCAGCGGCTTTTTCGGCACCCCGGCTGGCGACGGCGGCGACGGTGGCCTGGGTGGAGCCGGTCAGACCGCGGGTGAACTGGCGGGCAATATTGGCGGCGCCGAGCACGCCGTAACGCACGGGGGCAAAATCGGTCATGGGTTAGCTACCTTGTTGGGACGTGATGCGGTGGACCATGCCGCGTGGTCCGGCCGCAGGCAAGGCGGTGAGGTGTTGCAATTTGCAAAGGACGCCGGTCCGGCGATATAGGACCTTATGCACGCCAGTTTAGCCGGTCCATCGGTCATCGCTGATCCATCCGCCGACCTATCTCATGTGGACGGGCGCCGATTGCGGTCCGAGGACAGCCGACGCCGGATTGTGGCCGCCATGCTGGAACTGGTCGAAGCCGGGGTGCTGGCGCCGAGTGCGGACCAGGTGGCGGCGAAAGCCGGGGTTGGGCTGCGGTCGGTATTTCGCCATTTCACCGATATGGACAGCCTCTACCTCGAAATCGGTGAGATCATCGCGCCACGGCTGCTGGCAGCGGGTCGGTTGCCGTTTACGGGGACGACCTGGCAGGAACAGGTTGCCGAGTTTGTGCACCGGCGGGCCGTGGCATTCGAGGCGTTGGCGCAGATCCTGCGGGCGGTTCATTTGCACAGCCACCGATCCGTCGCGGTTCGGGCTGGGCGGGTGCAGGTTTCCAACGCCCTGCGCACGCTGCTGCAATCGCGGGTGCCGGATGGCGCGCTGTCGGCGACAGCGTTCGAGGCGCTGGATATGGCGTTGAGCTTTGAAGTGTGGGCCCGGTTGCGCGATGAGCAGGGGCTTTCGGTGGCTGCGGCCAAGGCTGTGCTGAGCGGACTGGTGGACTGTATTTTGAAAACCAGCAACGCCGCCTGAGCGTCAGATCGTCGCCAGGAAGCGTTTCACCTCAGCGAGGCTGGCGCGCCCTTCGGGCAGGATGCGCGACCAGAGCGGCCATACATGCGGCACGCCGGGCACGACATGGAGTTCAACCGGCACGCCCTGATCCTGCGCTTTGGCTGCCAGCCGGCGGGAATCATCGAGCAACACTTCGTCAGTGCTGGCGAAAATCTGCATCGGCGGCAGGTGGTGCAAATCTCCGAACAGCGGCGAGCCGCGCGGGTCTTCCGCCGAAGCGAGGCCGAGATAGAGGCGGCCGACCAGGGGAATGATCGCGGCGGTGAACATCGCGCAGCGTTCGGAATTGGTGATGTTGGAGCCGCCGGTGCCGCCGAGGTCGGTCCAGGGCGAAAACAGCACCAGGGCGGCCGGGGGTGGCAGGGCGGTGTTATCGCGCACCGCCATGGCGGTGGCGAGGGCGAGACCGCCGCCGGCAGAATCTCCGGCCAGCACGATGCGGCGCGCGGGGAATTGCCTCGCCAGCCACTGATAGGTTGCCACCGCATCATCCAACGCCGCCGGCAGCACGTGTTCGGGTGCCAGACGGTAATCCAGCGCGACCACCGGAGCGTTGCCTTGGATGGCCATGGCGATGGTGAGGGGGCGATGGGTTTGCGGGGAGCCAAAGATGTAGCCGCCGCCGTGCAAATACAGGATGAGCAGGTCGTCACGCTGGCCGGCACGGTCGATCCGCTCCAGGGCCAGGTTGTTGGCGGTGAGCGATGTGACGGTCACACCCGGGGGCACGCGGAGGGCGCGGCGGCCGGGGGTGCCAATTTTGGCGCGGGCACGGGCGACGTCCAGCTTGCCGGTGGCGGCGCGCTTGACCGTCCAACGCAGGGCCAGACAGAACAGGGTGGCTTGCCAACTCATCCGGCTTTATCCCGCCGGCGCCGTTGGGGTGCAATGCACGCTGGCTTGCGCCTGCAATGCGGGCTGCATGTTGGTGGCATCCAGCACCAGCGCGCGCACCAGCAGCACGCCGGTGCCATGCGGTGGCTGCACGATGCGGGCGGCGGGGAAGCGGGCTTGCAGGCCGGCATTGGGCGTGGGCGTCAGGATCAGGTCGAGCGGGCGGCCGGCGAGATCTCGGTCGTTGAGGGTGAAGATGTTATCCGAATTGCGGTCATAAACCGCCGCCGACCAGTAGCCGCCGGGCGGTTGAGCGGTGATGCGCACCGGGCCGGCGGCGAGGTCGTAGACGCAGACGGCGTAGAGCAGATCCGGGCTGGGCATGACGACGCTGCGGGCAGTGTCGGTCGGGAGTGGCGGGGTGAGCACGTGGTTGGCGCCGGCTTGGGCGATGACGCGGGACATGAAAATGCCGGTGATGGCCTGCGGGATCAGCCAGACGATGCCGAGATGCAGCACGACGGCGAGGGCCAGCGTGAGGGCGGCGAGCCGCGCGACTTTCATCGGCAGTCTCCGGCCGGGGTGATCGACGGCAACGGGGTTGCCTGCGGCTGGGCAAGTACGGCGGGGGCGGGGTTATAGAGCCGCAGCAGCAGGTGCAAGCCGCCTTGCCGGCCGGTGGGCAGCCAGTTGCCGGGCTGGGCATCGGGCGCGGTGGTCAGGATGAAGCTGCCGTCCGGCGCGAAAGCGAGATTGCCCATGTTGTAGGAGAAGCGTTGGGCGGCATTGGGGATCAGGAAGAAATCATCGGCATAGGCGGTGATGCTCCACCAGCGCGCGGTCAGGCCGCGCCCGGTGAGGGTGTAGCGACAGGCGGCGCGCAGGGGGTGGCCGGCATCGTCGCGAGAGGCTTCGAAATAAATCGTTTCGTTAGCATTGAGGGCGAACAGGCCGGTGAGCGCCACGCGGGCGCGGGTGTAGAGATCGGCGTTGGCGCTGCCAGCAAGGGTGTTCATGCGCCACGCGCCGACCGCGACGCCTTGCGGGCCGCTATGCAGCAGCACCCACCAGGCGGAGCCGGCGGCGAGGCCACAAGCTGCGAGCAAGACCGCCAGGGCGATGGCCAGCTTTCGGATCATGGCTGTGCGCGTGTCAAACCCGCCCTCCGGCCCGTGAGCACGGGCGCGTTATATTGACAGTTTATCTGCCAGAACCCGATAAGACGGTCAACGCGCCAGGCCGGGGCTGGATCGGATGGGCCGTTGAAAAAGGATGAGCGGCGGTGGAGCATTTCGACGTTTTGATTGTGGGGGCCGGACTGTCCGGTATCGGCGCCGGCTATCATCTGCAAACCAAATGCCCAGGCAAGACCTATGCGATTCTGGAGGGGCGGGCGCGGCTGGGGGGCACGTGGGATTTGTTCCGCTATCCCGGCATTCGGTCTGACTCCGATATGTTCACCCTCGGCTATGCCTTCAAGCCGTGGACGGAGGCGAAGGCGATCGCCGATGGGCCGTCTATATTGCGGTACATCACTGAAACGGCGCGCGAGAACGGCATCGACCGGCATATCCGGTTTAACCACAAGGTGATGCGGGCGGCGTGGTCGTCCACCGCGGCGCGTTGGACGGTGGAGGTGGCGGTTGGGGCCGATGGCACGCCAGCACAATTTACCTGCGGCTTTTTGTTTATGTGCAGCGGCTATTACAGCTACGAGCACGGCTATACGCCGGAGTTTGCCGGCATGGCGCAGTTTGGCGGGCGGATTGTGCATCCACAGGCGTGGCCAGAGGATCTGGACTATAGCGGCCAGCGTGTGGTGGTGATCGGCAGCGGGGCGACGGCGGTGACGCTGGTGCCGTCGATGGTCGAGCGGGCGGCGCATGTGACGATGCTGCAACGCTCGCCCACCTATGTTGTTGCCCGACCGGCGGTGGACAAGGCGGCGGATTGGCTGCGGCGGCACCTGCCGGCCGGGTTGGCTTACGCGCTGGTGCGGTGGCGCAACGTGCTGCTGGGGATGTATTTCTACCAGCTTTGCAAGCGTCAGCCAGCGCGGGTAACGCAGCTCATTTTGGGCGGCGTACGCAAGGCGCTGGGGCCGGATTACGATGTGCGGCGGCATTTCACGCCGCGCTACAAACCGTGGGACCAGCGACTATGCCTGGTGCCGGATGGGGATTTGTTCACCGCCATCCGCAGCGGCCGTGCCTCGGTGGTGACGGACGAGATCGCAACCTTCACCCCTGGCGGTATCCGGCTGCAATCCGGCGCCGAGCTGCCGGCTGATCTGGTGGTAACGGCGACTGGGCTGGATCTGGTGGTGATCGGCAATGTGCAGTTGCGCGTGGATGGGGCGCCGATCACCCTGGGCGAGACGCTGACCTATAGGGGCATGATGTATAGCGACGTGCCGAATTTCGCCGTGGCGTTTGGCTACACCAATGCCTCCTGGACGCTGAAAAGCGATCTGACCTGCGCCTATGTCTGCCGATTGCTGAACCATATGGACCGCCATGGCCTGGCGCAGGTGACACCGCGACGTACCGATCCGGCGGTGCAGCCCGAGCCGTGGGTGGATTTTTCCTCCGGCTATATCCAGCGTGCGATTGCCAAGTT
>Ga0164297_10001941_pt1 | contig 21092 bp, 19 predicted proteins | sample GEODES058metaG_FD_113539 | JGI IMG/M metagenome (GOLD analysis project Ga0164297, IMG submission 113539) | Dystrophic lake water microbial communities from Trout Bog Lake, Wisconsin, USA - GEODES058 metaG | ecosystem: Environmental > Aquatic > Freshwater > Lake | place: USA: Trout Bog Lake... | reverse complement strand
CCTGAGATAGACTGATGAAGCGAGCGGCCCAGCCCGTTCTCTCGCAGGCACTCAGACTCGTTTGCATGGCGTGCAAATACTCGTGTCTCATAAACGGTGTGGGCACCAATTGTCGATTAAGCAGTGCATTCCACTGGTTTTTTTCGATCTCCCCAATCGAGTCGTGAACCTGGGTGACATAATTGCTTAAATTATTCATATTTCCAATTGTCTATGTCTCTTCAACTTTGCGTGGCGCAGCTAAATTTCGTCGTGGGTGATATGCATGGCAATGCACAAAAAATCATTCAATCCGCGCATGAACTCTACCAAAAAGGGGGGCGGTTGCTTGTCACCCCTGAATTGGCCTTGTGCGGCTATCCGGCAGAAGATTTATTGCTTCGGCCCTCTTTCATACAAGCATGCGATGATGCACTAGATGAGGTGCGTTTGGCGCTCATGCCTTACAAAGACCTTCATGTGGTGGTGGGTCATCCCCATGGCGTGGGTCAGCGCGCCAAGTCGGTCTCTTTGGTACAAAGCGTCAACCGTGCCAGTGTGCTGTGCGAGGGTAGGGTCGTGGCCTTTTACGACAAGCAAAAGTTACCCAATTACCAAGTCTTTGATGAACAACGCTATTTCGCTCCTGGGAACAAGCCGTGTGTGTTTGAAATTCAGGGCTCAAGAGTTGGATTGCTCATTTGCGAGGATGCATGGTTCGAGTCCCCCGCCAAAGATGCAGCCCAGGCTGGTGCTCAACTCTTATTGGTCCTCAATGCCTCCCCTTATCACATGGGCAAAGGTGCCGAGCGCGAGTCTGCGATGGCGCAACGCGCTCTTCAAACGGGCTTGCCTCTTGTTTATGCGCACATGGTGGGCGCTCAAGATGAGGTGGTTTTTGAAGGTGGGTCCTTTGCATTGAGTGCTCAAGGGGAAGTTTGTGCCAGGGCGCCAAGCTTTAAGGAGTGTTTGTTTGAGATGCAATTGAGTGCCCTCAGCGCCAATGAGCCGGGTAGGTTTGAACTGGCTTTAAAGGGTGCAGTCTATGAGCCCTTGACTCTGGAGGAGGAGCTTTGGAGAGCCTTGGTCTTGGGTGTTAAGGACTACGTCCAAAAAAATGGTTTTCCAAGTGTTCTCTTGGGCCTCTCAGGGGGCATAGACTCTGCCTTGGTCATGGCCCTGGCGGTAGATGCGTTAGGACCCGAGAAGGTGCATGCTGTGATGATGCCCTCTCCATATACCGCAAGCATCAGCGTGATCGATGCAAGCGAGATGGCTCAGCGAATGGGTGTGCGCTACACAGAGTTGTCAATCGTGCCAGAGTTTGAAGCATTCAAGAACACCTTGGCTCCCTTGTTTGAGGGCAGAAAAGAGGATGCAACTGAGGAAAATATCCAAGCCCGTGTGAGAGGCACCTTGCTCATGGCCATGAGCAACAAGTTTGGCTCCATTGTTCTCACCACAGGCAACAAGAGTGAAATGGCCACCGGGTACTGCACGCTCTATGGGGACATGGCTGGAGGATTTGCAGTCATCAAAGATGTTTGCAAGACCATGGTATACAGCTTGGCTCGTTGGAGGAATGAGCACGATCCCTTTGGCACTTGCAAGGCGCCCATTCCAGAGCGAATCATCACGCGTGCACCCAGTGCTGAGCTCAGGCCAGATCAAACCGATCAAGACAGTTTGCCGGATTATGAAATTTTGGATGGTATTTTGGCGCGCTTCATGGAAGAGGATCAAAGCGTTCAAGAAATTTTGGATGCGGGCTTCAGTCAAGAAGACGTGGCTCAAGTTACGCGCCTCATTCGTTTGAATGAGTACAAACGTCGACAAGCCCCTTTGGGCATTAGGGTCACGCACCGAAGTTTTGGGAAAGATTGGAGATACCCCATCACCAACCGTTTTCATGGATAATCGTGTAAAGCAATCTTTTGGAGACAAACTTTGAAACTGATCACTGCCATCATCAAACCCTTTAAGCTTGAAGAGGTCAGAGAAGCTTTGGCCGAATGCGGAGTGACTGGAATCACGGTCACAGAGGTCAAGGGTTTTGGTCGTCAAAAAGGCCATACCGAGCTGTACCGCGGGGCCGAGTACGTGGTTGACTTTTTGCCCAAAATCAAAGTCGAAGTGGTGGTTGCAGCTGCCTCTGTGGAGTTGTGTGTTGACGCCATTGTGAAAGCTGCAAAAACGGGCAAGATTGGTGACGGTAAAATCTTTGTGACCGATGTTCAAAGGGTGGTTCGAATCAGAACTGGCGAACTCGATGGTCAAGCCATTTGATCTAAATACCAAACAGCAGTATCTCTCAATGGATTTGGCTAGAGCACCAAGCCGTGCTCAGGACTCATTGAGTCCAATTTGGGTCAAGTGAAGAATCGGTGCCAAATCGCACTGGTCCAAATTCCAATGCACAGCAACAAAGCGAGTAAAACAGCTGCGCTGGCCAGATCTTTCGCTCTCTTGGAGAGCTCATTCCAAGCCCCTCCAAATCGGTCAATGGCTGACTCAATGCCTGTGTTGAGTAACTCCACGATCATGACCAAAAAAACCGAGCCCACCAGCAAGGCCACTTCAACCCAGTTTTGTCCAACGTAGAAAGCCGCTGGAAGCATCACCATGGCCAGCCAAACCTCTTGGCGAAAGGCGGTTTCATACCATCCTGCTTTGAGCCCTTGAATGGAAAAACCAAAGGCATGCCACACGCGACTCAAGCCTCGGCGAGCTTTTTGTGGGTTGACATCATCGGTTGGATTCATGAGCTTGAATTTTGAGGTCTGAGTGTGACGATTTGGTGACCCCAAATTGCAGCGTTTTAAGAGCCGCTTGCCTCCTTGGAAGGCATGGGCTCCATGTTCACAAGTTGAGTTTGGCTCCACGCATCGTGCCAAAACTGCCTTTGAGGGTGAAAGCGGCTAAGGGTCGCCCAAACGGCCACCCATCCGAGAGTCAAAACTGCTTTTTCTGCCAAACTCAAATCAAACAACATGAGCGTGCCCAAGGCAGGAGCAAACCACACCCAACTGAGAACCCAGCGTACCAAGCAAATTTTAGTGCTCGGCAGAGCCCCATTGAGATCCAAGAGCCTAATTCGCCAAGTTTTCATGGCCAAAGTTTGACCCATTCGCCAAAAGTAGACAAAGTAAGTGGTGAGCACGACCATTAGAAAGGCTTGCATGCTTTGTCTGGAAGACAACGCTTGAGAAAACGGATCGGCGCTTGAGGGTGCTGCGCTTTGGGTCAGCATTGAGAAAATCAAGGTGGAGATGAAAACGACTCCAAAGAGCAAAACTCCCTCATAAGTCCAGCACGCCATGCGTCGCCAAACGGAAGGTGCCAGATGCAGATGTGGTGTCTCTAATGGGGATGGAGTGCTCATGATAAGCGGCTGGATCTTTGAGGGGGCTGTTGGGAGAGTTGCTGCGAAAAGAGGGCGCGCAGCCCAAAACATCAAGGGGCAGGTGACATGACCCTGGGTGGCAATAGTGTTTTCGAGGCAATTTGATCCAAATCGATTCGGGCTGTGCCAACAGACTTTGGATCGTTGAACATGTTTTTGCTGATCGTTTGAGTAGAAATGGGCTTGGGAGCGATCGCTGCACTGTGAGGAAGAAGGAGGGCATCTTGAGCCAAGAGGTCACGTTGTTCAGCGTTCAAAGCTTGGTAAGCTTGCCATTTGGAGAGTCTGTCGTCGGTTGGAATTTGCTGGACTTGGTTGAAGATGAAACGCGCCTGAGTGCGCTGCTCTGAGGTGAGTGAGCCCCACTGGGTCATTCGGTTTTGGAGCTTTTCTTGATCGCTTGGGGAGAGCTCAGCAAAATTGGCTGACAGCGCGAGCCATTTGTTTTTGTGAGCCAATGTCATCTGTGGCCAAAGGCTTGCAAGGGGCTTGAGAGCTGTACGCTCACTGCCGCTTAGCTCAGACCATTTAGGGTAAGTGCTCACAGCAATTCGAGTGGCAGAACTGCTGCCACTGCTTGGGTTAGACGCCAAGGGTGGGCTCTTGGGAGCTACTGGAGCACTTGCGTCAGTGGTTGGTGTGTTTTGATTTGAGGTGACTTGGGCCGCTGGGGATGTGGCCGCAGGAGAGCTTTGGGTTGAGGTATCAGGGGCAGAGGCGCTTGCGGTTTGAACCCAGGAGTGATGAGTCATACAACCCAAGCAGAGAATAAGAGCCAAGCAAACCTGGACAAGGGGCAGACGAGCGAGAAGGAACACCCGATAAAGGTGAACTTCATCGGAGTTGAAATGCCAACTTAAGAGGCCAAGTTTTTCGCAGTTTTTGATCAAAAGTTAGAGCCAAGAGTCAAGGTTGAGGCTGAAAAAGCGAAACCCAGTTTAGCGATTATCAGCATTTTGTGGGTTGGGAAGGCTTAAAAACTTTAAAAACCCGGGGTCTGTATAAGCATCTGGGGGCAACTCATCGAGTAACAATGCTTGGTCGATGGAGGCCAATTCATGGGCATTGCGGTCGTTTTGGAGCTCATGAATGCCAATCAGGCCCAAAACCAAGGCCAGCAAGGGCAAAAAGGAGATCAATTTAGACCATGAGCTGGAGCCGTCATTGGGGGTAATGGCCAGGCTAGAGCCCATTTGCTGAAAGCTTTGAGCAGTTTGTGGGACGTGGGACTTGCGACTTGCAACAGCACGGACCCGAGCCGCTCTGAGGCGCTCAAGCACAGCGTGTGGCAGTTGGTCAGCGCTTTGGTCGAGTTGGTGCACCAAACGACGCGCATAATTCTCTTGTGCTCGCACCGAATTGGTGGCTGAGGTAGGGATTGGGGTCATATGTGTATTCCTCTGGCTTTAAGTGCTGTCATCAGTGCGTGAACTGCTCTCGAACAATGTGTCTTAACGCTTCCTTCTGAGCAGCCCATGGCGGCAGCTGTCTCAGAAACATCGAGCTCTTCCCAATAACGCAGCAAGAAGGCTTCTCGTTGACGTGCGGGGAGTTTTTTTATCTCTTGCTCAATTTCTTGCAAATTTTGGGCCTGAGATACCGTATTTTCAGCACTTTCAGACATTTCTGTGTCTTGCGTGTGGGAGCTGAACTCCAAAAAGTCTACCTCATCACCGTTTTCAGTGGATTCAAAGTCATTGAAATTGGAGAAGAGGGCATTCTTTGTTTTTTGCCTTCTGAACCAATCCAGTGTGGTGTTGGAGAGAATGCGCTGAAAAAGCATGGGCAACTCACCTGCAGGCTTGTCTGCATAGTGTTCGGCAAGCTTCATCATGCTGTCTTGGACGATGTCCAACGCAGCCTCTTCGTCCCTGACATGGTACAAGGAGCGCTTGAAGGCTCGTTTTTCAACGCCTTTTAGAAAGTCGGCAAGTTCTAGTTCTGAGGCCAATTCTTGGCTATTCTCAAGGTTATGTGGATGCTAGGGGCGAGAGTGGAGGCAACGAGCACCCATGTCGTCAGGCGTCAATGTTGATCATTGGTTGATCCAATAAGGCTCTGCAATTGTTCTTATCTTACCAAACATTGCGATCTCGCCCTAATGTGGGTTGAGCAAGCACTCATTTGGTGAACGGTTTAGGGGGTTGTGGTTTTTCGATCCTTTTACGGATTTGACAATCAGGGAAATCCTCAATGAGCTGAAATAAATGCCATAATGGAGAGCTATTGTGCACACGCACCGTGTGCATATAAACGGGTCTGGGTTCGGCTTCAAGCAACTTTTGGAGTCAATGGCCTCAGGTCTTAAGTTCCGCAGTGGTTTCACAAGAATTCACCCAGGAGCACCCAAGGTTTTTCAGTTTGAAATTCACAAAGGTTAACTATGGATAACATCGAAGCGCAAATGAACGCGCACAACACTCTCAGCTCCACCTCACATGGCGAAGAACTCATGGGTTCAGAGATCATGGTACGAGCACTGCAAGCAGAACAAGTCAAATATGTGTGGGGCTACCCTGGTGGTGCTGTTCTCTACATTTATGACGCCCTATATAAACAAGACACCATTCAGCATGTGCTCGTGAGACACGAGCAAGGTGCTGTGCACGCCGCCGATGGTTACGCGCGTGCAACCGGCGAGGTTGGTGTTGCATTGGTCACTTCAGGTCCAGGTGTCACCAATGCTGTAACAGGTATTGCCACCGCATACATGGACAGCATTCCAATGGTCATCATCACGGGCCAAGTGCCAACAGCGGCGATTGGCTTGGATGCTTTCCAAGAGTGCGATACCGTGGGTATCACTCGCCCCATCGTCAAACATAATTTCTTGGTCAAAGATGTCAAAGACTTGGCTTTGACCATCAAGAAGGCTTTCCACATCGCACGAACTGGTCGTCCTGGTCCAGTTGTGGTTGATATTCCCAAAGATGTTTCTTTTCACAAAACAAACTACGTCCCGATTGCAGAGGAAGTGGAGATGCGCTCGTACAACCCTGTTAAAAAGGGTCATGGCGGGCAAATTAGAAAAGCTCTTCAATTGCTATTGGGAGCCAAGAGACCATTCATCTACACGGGTGGTGGGGTCTTGTTGGGCAACGCTTGCGCTGAGCTCAGGACGTTGGTTGACATGTTGGGCTACCCTTGCACCAGCACGCTAATGGGCTTGGGAGCATACCCAGCCTCGGACCCCAAGTTTTTAGGCATGCTCGGTATGCACGGCACCGTAGAGGCCAACAACGCCATGCAAAACTGTGACGTGCTCTTGGCCGTTGGTGCACGATTTGATGATCGTGTGATTGGTAACCCCAAGCACTTTGCACAAAATGAGAGAAAAATCATTCACATCGATATTGATCCTTCAAGCATTTCTAAGCGCGTGAAGGTTGACATCCCGATTGTGGGAGATGTGAGAGATGTTCTGACTGAGATGATCAACATGTTGCGCGAGAATGGGGGTAAAAATGATCCCCAGCACTTGTCAAACTGGTGGAATCAAATTGAATCTTGGAGAGGCAAGGATTGTTTGAAATACGATCGTGCTGCCACAGATGTCATCAAACCTCAGGCAGTCATTGAGACCCTTTGGAACATGACCAAAAACGATGATGTCTACATCACATCAGATGTGGGTCAACACCAGATGTGGGCCGCTCAATACTACAGATTTGATCAACCCAGGCGTTGGATCAATTCTGGTGGCTTGGGCACGATGGGAGTCGGTATCCCTTACGCCATGGGCATCAAGCTTGCCAAGCCAGAGTCTGAGGTGTTTTGTGTGACTGGGGAGGGCTCTGTTCAAATGTGCATTCAAGAGCTCTCGACTTGTTTGCAGTACAACACGCCCATCAAGATCATGGCTTTGAATAACCGATATCTGGGCATGGTTCGCCAATGGCAGCAAATTGAGTATTCAGGTCGCTACAGCCACAGCTACATGGACGCATTGCCTGACTTTGTCAAACTCGCTGAGGCTTATGGTCATGTGGGCATGTTGATTGAACGCCCCGAGGACGTTGAGCCCGCGCTCAGAGAGGCAAGGCGTTTGAAGGATCGCACCGTTTTCATGGACTTCAGAACTGATCCAACAGAAAATGTTTTCCCCATGGTTCAAGCCGGCAAGGGCATCACAGAGATGCTCTTGGGGAGCGAGGATCTTTAAAAAAGTTATCCCCTTTGGTTTTTAACCAAAGGGCCATTTTGTTGAATCTATTGATCACCAAACCCAGCAGTTACCGCTTTTGGGCGAGGGTGAACGAAAAGAGGAAGCTAGCATGAAACACATCATTTCGGTTTTATTGGAAAACGAGCCAGGCGCTCTATCTCGCGTGGTGGGACTGTTCTCGGCTCGTGGCTACAACATTGAGTCATTGACAGTTGCACCCACAGAGGATGCATCACTCTCACGCATGACCTTGCAAACTCATGGTTCTGATGATGTGATTGAGCAAATCACCAAGCATTTGAATCGTTTGATTGAAGTGGTCAAGGTGGTGGACCTCACCGAGGGTGCCTACACCGAGCGAGAGCTGATGCTCGTCAAAGTTCGTGCGGTCGGTAAAGAAAGAGAAGAGATGAAGCGAATGGCTGACATTTTCCGTGGACGCATCATTGACGTCACGGAGAAGAGTTACACCATTGAGCTTACCGGTGACTTGGCCAAAAACGATGCTTTTTTAACGGCCATCGATCACACTGCCATCCTTGAGACTGTGCGCACGGGTGCGTGTGGCATAGGACGAGGCGAGAGAATTTTAAGAGTTTAAAGAGCGAAGAGAAACGACCCCTTAATTTACAGGAGAAAAAAATGAAGGTCTATTACGATAAAGATTGTGATTTGAGTTTGATCAAGGGCAAAACCGTTGCCATCATTGGTTATGGCTCTCAAGGTCACGCCCACGCACAAAACTTGAATGACAGCGGCGTTAAAGTGGTGGTGGGTTTGAGAAAAGGTGGCGCGAGCTGGGACAAAGTTGGCATGGCTGGTTTGACCGTCATGGAAGTGGCTCAAGCAGTCAAATCTGCAGATGTGGTCATGATTTTGTTGCCCGATGAGCAAATCTCAACCGTTTACCAAAACGACATCGAACCCAACATCAAACAAGGCGCCTCTTTGGCCTTTGCACACGGATTCAATGTGCATTACAACCAAGTTGTGCCCCGTGCAGATTTGGACGTGTGGATGGTCGCCCCCAAAGCGCCTGGCCACACTGTGCGCTCAACATACACTCAAGGTGGTGGTGTTCCCCACTTGGTGGCGGTTCACCAAGACAAGAGCGGTAAAGCACGTGACTTGGCATTGAGCTACGCCGTTGCCAACGGTGGCGGCAAGGCCGGAATCATTGAGACCAACTTCAGAGAAGAAACAGAGACCGATTTGTTTGGTGAGCAAGCCGTTCTTTGTGGTGGCGCTGTTGAGCTTGTCAAAATGGGCTTTGAGACTTTGGTTGAGGCAGGCTACGCTCCAGAGATGGCTTACTTCGAGTGCTTGCATGAACTCAAACTGATTGTTGACTTGATTTATGAAGGCGGTATCGCCAACATGAACTACTCCATCTCCAATAACGCCGAGTATGGTGAGTATGTGACAGGTCCAGAGGTGATCAACGACGAGTCTAGAGTGGCCATGAGAAACGCCCTCAAACGCATCCAAACTGGCGAGTACGCCAAGAGCTTCATCTTGGAAGGCCGCACGGGCTACCCCAGCATGACCGCTCGTAGAAGACTCACTGCTGAGCACGCGATCGAAAAAGTGGGCTCACAGTTGCGCTCCATGATGCCTTGGATTGCGAAGAACAAGTTGGTTGACCAAACTCGCAACTGATGCTTGAATTGTCTTGACCCCGCCGACATTGAGGCAACTAGGGTCGAGACACTGCATCTCAAAGCCACGCGTGGCCAAAAGTCCTTTGGGTGATTCGCTCGCTCAGAGGACTTTTTTATGCTTTCTTTTCTTTTGAGCCACTTTTTGCGCTCTGTCGTTACTGCTTAAAGCTTCTATTGGGTCAATAGCAGTCTAAAATAAGCCATCGATATCGAACACTTAGACCAAGGGGCAACATCTTTGAATTATCCTCATCCTATTTTGGCTCGTGAAGGTTGGCCGTTCATTGCCATCACATTGGTGTTGGCAGTTTGGGCTCACTTGAGCTGGAGTTTGCCGGTTGCTTTGTTGTTGGATGTGTTGGCAATCTTTGTGCTTCAGTTTTTCCGTGATCCCCCACGGTTGGTTCCCCAAGAAGACGATGTGGTGATTTCCCCAGCCGATGGTCGTGTGATCAAGGTGGAGCGCACGTTTGATCCTTACGCTGAGCGTGAGGCAATCTTGATCAGCGTCTTCATGAACGTTTTCAACGTTCACAGCAACCGCTCTAGTGTGGATGGTGTGGTGAGGAGGGTGCAATACTTTCCGGGCTCCTTTTTCAATGCGAGTTTGGACAAAGCCTCACTTGAGAACGAACGCAATGCAATGGTCATTGATGCGCAGTTTCCAAGCGGAGTTCAAACCGTCACTTTGGTTCAAGTTGCTGGGCTTGTGGCCAGGAGAATTCTTTGCTACGTGAATGAAGGAGCAGAGCTCAAAAAAGGTCAGCGTTATGGATTCATTCGATTCGGTTCCAGAGTGGATGTGTATTTACCCATAGATGCGTTGGTCAAGGTGTCTCCAGGAGACAAGGTCTCTGCGACTTTGAGCGTATTGGCCAAGCTCAGCTGAGCCTCATGCTCACTCTTGATGGAGCTTGATCACTCACTCACAGTGCGTGAAACTGGGTGGACAGAGCAGGACATTTCCTGTGTGCAGCAATGGTGCTGTTAGATGTGAATCAACTTTAAAGTCCTATGAACACAGAAGAGACAGAGAACCCACAATTCAGACCCAAGCGCAGAAAGGGCATCTACATGTTGCCCAACTTGGTCACGCTTGCTGCACTCTTTGGGGGCTTTTACGCCATCGTCATGGCCATGAATGCTCGCTTTGACTTGGCTGCAATGGGTGTGTTTTGCGCCATGATATTGGACAGTTTGGACGGTCGAGTTGCTCGCATGACCAACACCCAAAGTGCATTTGGTGAGCAAATGGACTCTTTGGCCGATATGGTCTCTTTTGGGGCTGCACCAGCTCTCATTTCTTATGAGTGGGCATTGAAGGGTCTTGGCCGTTGGGGCTGGATTGCTGCCTTTTTGTATTGTGCTTGTGCTGCGCTTCGGTTGGCGCGTTTTAATGTCAACACCAGTGTCGTTGACAAGAGGTTTTTTCAAGGGCTGCCATCCCCCGCCGCAGCGGCTTTGCTCACTGGATTCATATGGCTCATCACCGATGCGGGGATCGACCCCAACGGTGTGTCTTGGGTGATGTTTGGCTTGTGTATTTTTGGTGGTCTTACCATGGTCACCAACGCACCTTATTACAGCTTCAAAGATTTTCAGATGAAGCGAAGTGTGCCCTTTGCAAGCACTGTGCTTTTGGTGCTCATCATCGCTGTGATCAATATCCATCCCCCAACGGTTCTATTTGCTCTCTTTGTGGCTTACTCACTCAGTGGCTATGGGGTCTATGCATGGAGGAGAAACAAAGGCATTCAGGTCAGTGTCATCAGCACCTCAACTGAGGAGCCCGATGAGCTTGGACTGCATGACCCACAAGCCGAGGAGGGCTCAACCTCATCACACGCTGTGAATCACAATGATAGAAAGTCTATTTGAGGCAGGTTGATAAAGGCCAATCCCCGATTCGCAAGAAAACGACAAGATCAAAAAATTTGTGATAGTATTGAATTATGAAATTTTTCTCACTGCTTCTACTACTGCGCCATCTCGGGCGGAGTTAGTCGCGTGCGATCAAACCCCAAAAGCCCGTTTGCCACTGCAGCGGGCTTTTTTCTTGGGGGTGCCCGCTCAAGAAGTGAATTCAAGCAGTGGTGAAAACCATATCTTTTGCATTAGGAGTGAATCATGTCAGACAAATTGATCATCTTTGATACGACCTTAAGGGACGGCGAGCAGTCACCTGGAGCTTCTATGACCAAGGACGAGAAGCTGCGCATTGCCAGACAACTCGAGAGGTTAAAGGTCGATGTGATTGAAGCCGGTTTTGCTGCGAGCTCCATCGGTGACTTTGAGGCGGTACAAAACATTGCCAACTCGATCAAGGATTCCATTGTCTGCACCCTCTCCAGGGCCAACGACAAGGATATCTCTCGTGCTGCTGAGGCGCTCAAGGGTGCTCAAAGGTCTCGCATTCACACCTTCATTGCAACGTCTGCCTTGCACATGGAGAAAAAACTTCGCATGAGTCCCGATCAAGTGCTTGAGCAAGCTCGCTTGTCGGTTCGTTTTGCCAAAAACTTGGTGGACGATATTGAATTCAGTGCTGAAGACGCTTACAGAAGTGAAGAGGATTTCTTGTGTCGTGTCATTGAGGCTGTCATCAAAGAGGGAGCCACCACCATCAATGTGCCAGATACGGTGGGTTACGCGGTGCCTGAGCTCTATGGAAACTTCATCAAAACCTTAAGAGAACGAGTCCCCAACAGTGACAAAGCCATATGGTCTGTTCACTGTCACAATGACCTGGGAATGGCCGTTGCCAATTCATTGGCAGGTGTGAAAATTGGTGGCGCACGCCAAATTGAGTGCACCATCAATGGTTTGGGTGAGCGGGCAGGGAACTGCTCATTGGAAGAAATTGTGATGGCTGTTAAAACCAGACGAGACTACTTTGGTCTTGAGTTGGGCATTGACGCCAAGCACATTGTGGCTGCCAGCAAAATGGTTAGCCAAACCACAGGCTTTGTGGTTCAGCCCAACAAAGCCGTGGTTGGAGCCAATGCATTCGCTCACGCCTCTGGCATTCACCAAGATGGTGTTTTAAAGGCCCGCGACACCTACGAGATCATGCGAGCTGAGGATGTGGGTTGGAGTGCTAACAAAATTGTGTTGGGTAAATTGAGTGGCAGAAATGCCTTCAAACAACGCCTCCAAGACTTGGGTGTGCAACTCGAGAGCGAAGCCGATGTGAACGCTGCCTTCACCCGTTTCAAAGAGTTGGCCGATCGAAAGAGTGAGATTTTCGATGAAGACATCTTGGCTTTGGTAAGCGATGAGAGTGTGCTCCAAGACAATGAGCAATTCACCTTCATTTCTTTGTCTCAAAGGAGTGAGACTGGTGAGAAGCCCTATGCAAGCATTGTTTTTATGGAAAACGGCAAAGAGGTCAAGAGCGAGTCCTCAGGGAATGGCCCCGTAGATGCAAGCCTAAAAGCCATCGAGGGCCATGTCAAAAGTGGCGCAGAAATGGTTCTCTACTCCGTCAACGCCATTAGCGGCTCCACCGAGTCCCAAGGAGAGGTCACGGTCAGACTTCAAAACAGTGGGCGAGTGGTCAACGGTGTAGGCTCTGACCCAGACATCGTGGTGGCTTCCAGCAAAGCCTATTTGAGTGCATTGAACAAACTCCAAAGCAAGTCGGATCGAGTGGCTGCTCAGGGATAACCCTGATTGCTGTAGATTCCAACTTTACGAAAATCATGCAAGTCATTGATCTTGCATGATTTTTCTATTATGGTTACAATGAACCATTGTCCAGCAAATCGCGATGAGAGGAAACTTTGTTTTTTCCAAGGCGTGTTGATGCGAATTGTTGCTTAGATTTTTGGAGAATGTGATTTGATCAAAATAGTCTGTTTGACAGGGTTGCTTGGTTTTGCGACTGCCATGGCTCAGGCCAGCACTGGCGAAGGCCCCTCTGCCACGACTGCTCATCACCACCGTTCTGTCAGCCATCACACCACCAGACACGTGGTTTTTGTGCCCCCTAAGCCCTCCTTTGGAGAGTTGGCTGGTTTGCACAATATCTCTGACAACTTGGCTCTGAAATCTAGCGTTGCCTATGTGATTGACCAAGAAACCAACGAGGTATTGCTCAGCAAAAACGATCAAGCGGTTTTGCCAATTGCCTCCATTACCAAACTCATGACTGGTGTGCTCATCAGTGAGAGTAAATTGGATCTCAATGAGCCCGTTACCATCACCCAAGAGGATGTGGACACGGAGAAGATGAGTTCATCAAGGCTCAAAGTAGGTACGACCTTGCCCAGAGGTGAGATGCTTCACTTGGCCTTGATGGCCAGTGAAAATCGTGCTGCACACGCTTTGGGTCGAACTTTTCCTGAAGGCTTGAGCTCTTTTGTTCAAAGGATGAACGAGAAAGCAGCTCAATTGGGCATGAAGGACACCTCTTACCACGAACCTACAGGACTATCGAGCAAGAACCAATCCAGTGCCAAAGACTTGGCCACTTTGGTGGCCTATGCCTATCACGATTCTTTGATCCGTGAATTCACCACTTCTCCCAGCCACTCGGTTGAAGTGGGCTCCAAGACCATGGAGTTTCACACCACCAACCGCTTGGTTAAAAATCCAAACTGGGAGATTGGTTTGCAAAAGACGGGTTATATCTCCGAGGCTGGTCAATGCTTGGTCATGCAAGCAAAGGTGGCTGGTCGACAATTGATCATGGTGTTTTTAGATTCAGCAGGCAAGCTCAGTCGCATTGCTGACGCAGAGCGCGTTCGCCATTGGGTTGAGGCTCATCACTCAGGTGTTATGCCTCAAAGTTGATGGACTCAGGCTTTATGGCCTAGTGAGTTTGAGATGACTTTGGCGGTTTTTTCAAGCAGAGCCATCCAACCCTCTTGCAGTCGATCTGCAGGAGCTGAGATCGAGAGTCCTGCCACCAGTTGCTCTTGATCGTCATAGATCCCTGCAGCAATGCATCTCACCCCCAACTCCAATTCCTCATTGTCGGTAGCACTTTTGTGACTTCTGACTTGGATCAGCTCAGACTTTAATTGTTCCAAATTGGTGATGGAGTTTTTGGTGCTGCCTTTTAAAAGGGTACGTTGGGCGTAGTGTTCTAATTCCTCAGGGCTTTCTTGGCTGAGGAACAATTTACCCACTGAGGTCAAGTGCAAAGGTGCTCTCCCGCCTATTGCTCGTACCACTTGCATGCCACTTCTTTCACTGAATGCGCGTTCAATATAGACGATCTCGTCGCCTTGGCGCAAGCTCAGGTTCACACTCTCTTCGATCACTTGGTGGAGATGGTGCATGGGCTCCAAGGCCACATCACGGATGTTCAAGCGCGCTTTGACCAAGTTGCCAAGCTCAAGCATTTTCAAGCCCAGTCTGTAGCTGCCCGGTTCCGTGCGGTCTACGTAATGACCCAATGTGAGGTCATTCAAAATTCGGTGTGCAGTAGAAGGGTGCAAGCCAGTTTTTTCGCTGATCTCCTTCAAGTTCATGGCCTCTTGTCTCGAGGACAAGAGGTCAATCAAGGCAAATATACGCTCAATGACTTGAATATTTGGCGTTGCTTTGGTCTTGGGTTCGGGGGTTTGCATGGGAAGTATCTTAACGCTCTTTGGCTATTGTCACTAAGTTTACCCAGCTTGAAGCATCCATTAATAAGGGCTGAGTCGATGTTAAAACGGGGCAGGGCTGAGATATTTTTAGTCGCTCAAATTTGCAGCCATTGGCTCTCCGTCAAAACTTCATGGGGTTTGAACTCTGCCTTGTAATTCATCTTGGGACTTTCTTTGATGTAGTACCCCAAATACACATAAGGCAGACCCAGTTGTTTGGCTTGATCGATTTGCCAAAGCACGTTGAAGGTTCCAAAACTTGCCTTGGGCTCGGGATCAAAGAAGGTGTAAACGGCGGATAGTCCGTCATTGAGTACATCCAAAACGGAGACCATGCGAAGCGCACCTGGCGCACCAGAGTCATCACTGGGTTCGCGAAACTCGGCCAATCTTGAGTTAACCCGAGATTGAAGCAAGAACTGAGCGTATTGGTCCACACTATCGGTGTCCATGCCGCCTCCCTCATGGCGAGCCATTTGATATTTCAGATAAAGTTTGTAGTGCTCACTGATGAAGGACAAGCGCAAGACGCGCACTTGAAGATGTTGGTGGGCTTTCCAAGCCCTTTTTTGGCTTCTGGTGGGGCGAAAAGACTCGGCTGGAACTCTCAGTGGAATACAAGCTTTGCATTGATCGCAATGTGGTCGGTAGGTGAACATGCCTGATCGGCGAAATCCCTTGGCAACCAATTCGGAATAGACATCGTTATTGACCAAGTGTCCAGGAGAAGCCACCTGTGAGCGCGCTTGTTGGTCGGCCAAGTAACTGCAGTCATAGGGAGCAGTGGAGTAAAACTGCAAACTCTGAAGCGGAAGATCATGAGGATGAGTCACGGCTTTGTGCTTTGTTGGATGGTTCAGTGAATTTGAAAAAATGGTGGATTGTTGCTCAAACCAGCTCTCGAGAATTTAACTTCAATTCCTGCCAGTAATCGGGCTTGAAGAGCCACTCGGGAGAGGGTAGAAGTTGAGCCTTGGAGATGCTTTTCAAAAACTCCTCTCTTGCGATTGGCGCTCCCCCTAGGCTCGTCAAATGCTCGGTCTCTTGTTGACAGTCAATCAACTCGATGTGGTTGGCCTTTGCAAAGCACACCAATGCGCTCAATGCGATTTTAGATGCATTGCTCACTCTAGAGAACATGGATTCTCCAAAAACTGCATGGCCAATCGACACACAGTAAAGACCTCCCACCATCTCCCCGTTGATCCAAGTCTCGACGCTGTGAGCATGCCCTTGTAAGTGAAGGGTGAAATAGGCCTGAATCATCTCGGGGGTGATCCATGTGCCCCTTTGTCCTGAACGCTTGGAGGAGGAGCAGGAGCGGATCACGTTTAAAAAATCGTGATCGATTTTGATTTCACAACCGGGTGTTTGAATAAAGGATTGGAGAGATTTTTTTAGAGAGCGGTGCAGTTTGAAATGACTGGGCTTGAGCACCATTCTGGGGTCCGTACTCCACCAAAGAATGGGTTGATCTTGGCTGAACCAAGGGAATATGCCCAACCGATAGGCTTCAAGCAATCTCTTGGCCGATAAGTCCCCACCCGCTGCCAACAAGCCCGGTGCATCCGTGCCAGGCCCCCATGCATGATCAATTGAGGGGAACAGATCGCTTTCATCAAGCCAAGGTAAAGGTGGGTTTGAATCTTTCTTTTTGTTCATTTACATGGCATGATATAGGGTTTTCAAGGGTTGCGCCAAGTCTGGTGCAAGCTCCTTGTCTAAGCCCCATTTGGGGTAGGACTCAAAGGCTGGGCCCAATCCTGTGCCCAGTAAGCAACCATACTCTCCCCTTGGGGGTGGGTGCAGGAACGCTAAACCTTTGTGTTTTCCAAAAACACTTTCTCAATCGATACAAAATAGGGGTACACCTAGATGAAATCTTGGGTGATCAATTTGCTTAAGTTTATGTGCGCTCAGTTGATCGTGATGCACCACATCTGTGGCTACGGTCCAATGCGAGACACACTGGGACTTAGCGCTCCAGATGCGCTTGAATTCTTCATTGATTGCACCCGTTTGATCGTTCAAGTGTTCCTCGTCATGGGAGGGTTTTTGGCGGCTCAGTCTTTGATGTCTGGCAAAGGTGCCACATGGGGCTCTATCATCGCCAAGAGATTCATTCGACTGGCTCCTTTTTATTGGCTCACCTTGCTTGCCGTGATTGGGGCAGGTTACTGGGTGGCTTACCATGTCTCGGGGGAATGGCTGCCTGAGGGATTTCAATGGAGACAATTTTTGACTCATGCATTTTTGCTGCAAGGTGTTTTGGGGCAAGAGTCCATCTCAGCCGGCGTGTGGTATATGGCCATTGATTTTCAGTTGTTTGCCCTCTTGGGGTTATGCGTGACTTTGTGCAAAGGTTCAAAGTCATCTGAGCAAAGTATGAGTCAAGCCTTGTGTTGGTGTGTCTGGGCTCTTACAGTGAGTTCATTTTGGTTTTTCAACCGCTTTGAGGATTTAGACAATTGGTGCATTTATTTCATGGGTGCATATGGAGTTGGTGTTTTGGCCGCATGGGGTGCGCAGCAAAAGGCTGATCGATGGTTTTTTTGGTCAGTCTGGGGGTTGGGTTGGACAAGCATGATCTACTATCCCAGAATCAGAATCGTGTTGGCTTTGTGTGTGAGTCTCTTGCTTTTTGTCTCAGCCTCCAATTCGGGATCCTTTTTGAGTGAGAAGATCAAATCTCGTTTAGAGCTCTTGGGGGCCTCGGCTTACGCAACCTTCTTAAATCACTTCATCTGGATCATGGTGTTCTCAGCTTTGTGGAACATCCTTCATTTGAGTGGTTGGCCCATGGCTCTTTTTGCAATGGTGCTTTGCTGGATGACTTCTTGTGCTTGGGGCATTTGGGCACATGTGAACCTGGAGCGCCCTTTGCTTGAATGGGCAAAGACTTGGCGTGTTTCGGGTTTGAGGCCTTTTAGAGTCTCTACGCAAGTGGCTGCAAAACCCCTGAATGTTCAGTGATATGAGACTTTGCTTGGTGGAGGGTTCAACCGCAGTGCAAATCCCTCGGTTGGCCTAACAGGCTGAACTTGTTCATCATTTTGACATTTTTCATGCTCATCAATCCTTCCCAATCGCCCCCAATCGACCCAACACCCCCGAAGTTCTAACAAGGTCAAGGGTGGGTAAACTTGGGGTTTTAATGGGGGTAAATTAAAGCGAGAACGTTTATACTTGGCCCAGTTTGTCAGGGGCTGGGATGCTTCTTTCTCGGTCTCAAAAGCTTAGGGCTAAATGAGTGAACCCGAATCAATCAAAGCTCAACACGTGTCATGCATTGTGTTGAGCTTTTGTTGTGTTCTGGTATTTTGCAATGACGTGCTCACATGAAACAAGACTTCACTGATGTGAATGTAGGCACAAGAGCGATAAAGAGTTTCAATGAAGATTAAATCAATTGTGATCACTGTGGTGATTTTGGCTGGTGTAGGTGCTTTGGTTGCACAGCGCTTCACTTCTGATACCGATGCGTCATCAAAAAAGACACCTGATCCTGCAGTTGCCTTGGCCTTGACAGAACCCAAAGATGTTCCATTTTTGATTGACCTCAACGGAACGGTGACATCTCTGAAGATTGTGGATGTTCACGCTCAAGTGACCAACTTGGTTCGCGAAGTTAGAGTTCATGAAGGACAGTTTGTTCAAGCGGGCGATGTCCTCTTCGTGCTCGATGACCGTGTGGACAAGGCCAACTACGATAAGTTGTATGCACAGTTGCTTCGTGATAAAGCCCTTGCCTTGGATCAAGAGCGACAACTCACCAGAAACGAAGAGCTCAAGCAAAAGAATTTCGTGAGTCAAGGGGCTTTGGATACGAGCCACTCACAACGCGATGCCCAGCAAGATTTGGTTAAGTCAGACGAGGCGGCACTGGAGGCCGCAAAAGTGGCACTGGATTTTGACACCATCCGAGCCCCTATTTCTGGCAGAACGGGTGTGGTCAATGTTTTTCCTGGAACATTGGTCGTTCCTCAAACGACCAGTTTGGTGACCATTACTCAGTTGGATCCCATTGCCGTTCAATTCAATGTTCCTGAAGCCCAGTTGGGCAAGTTGCAGCAAGCCTTGGCCCAATCCAACGGCAAAGCGGGTGAGGACAATGTTCAAGCCAAAGCACCAAGCGGTTCAAGCTCGGTTGCTGGACACTTGTATTTTGTGGACAACACCGTAGACGCAAGTTCAGGCAGTATCAAAGCAAAGGCGATTTTTGCTAATCCAAAGAACCAATTGTGGCCCGGTGAATTTGTTCAAACCAGTTTGAATTTGGGTATTTTGAAGAATGCTTTGTCGGTTCCTGCAAAAGCTTTGGTCAACAACCCCAATGGAAAGTTCGTCTACGTTGTGGGTGAGGACAATGTGGCAGTTCAAAAGAACATCAAGGAAGTGTTCCTCTTTGGTGAGTCGATGGTTGTGGAGGGTCTCGCCCCTGGAGACCGAGTGGTGATTGATGGCAAACAAAATGTAAGACCCAATGGTCATGTTCGAGTGGTCAATTTGGATGGCAAAGGTTCAGGTTCAAAGGATGGTGCTAAAGATGGTGCAAAGGGTGCCCCTAAAGAGGGAGCCAACGATACAACGACTCCTGCTCCAAAACAAGATACAGCCAATTCAACTGAAGCTGCCAAATAGTCACTGCACCAAACCTCAAACATGAACATTCCTCAGCTTTGTATTCAGCGACCCGTCATGACGGTGTTGCTCAGTTTGTCGGCGGTTTTGGCGGGTGTGTTGGCGTACAACAAAATTCCAATCTCCGCATTGCCTGCCTTCAACACGCCAGTCATCAGTGTGACGGCAAGTTTTCCCGGGGCAAGTCCTGAGACAATGGCGGCCTCAGTGGCGCTCACCTTGGAGAAGCAATTCTCAACCATTGATGGCATCAGCACCATCAGCTCCACCAACATCACGGGTGCCTCTACCATCACCTTGGAATTCAATTCTGACAAGGACATTGATGCCGTTTCAGTGGACGTTCAAGCGGCTCTCTTGAGGGCTCAAAAATCGCTTCCCATTGAGATGACCATTCCGCCTTCTTATAGAAAGGTCAACCCTGCGGACGCTCCTGTGCTCTTTTTGGCGCTCACTTCTCCTTCCATGGGCATGTCAGAGCTCAATGATTATGCGGAAAATTTAATTTCTCCAACCATCTCTACCATCAGCGGAGTCGCTTTGGTGAGTGTGTATGGACAAAAGAGATTTGCTGTTCGCGTAAGGGCCAATCCCCAGGCCTTGGCTTCCTATGGTCTGACCATGGATGATGTCTTGTCGGCTGTTAATCAAGGCAACTCCAACACCCCAGTTGGTATTTTGGATGGTCCCAAGCAGCTATTGACCATCACGGCCAATAAGCAATTGATGAAGGCTGCAGAGTTTGCCGAATTGATCGTGAGCTCAAAACCCACGGGTGTCATTCGTTTGAAGGATGTCGCCTCTGTTGAGGACAGCTTTGAGTCGATTCGCACCGCTGCCAGTTACTTGGGTAAAACCTCCATCATTTTGGCGATTCAGCGTCAGCCCAAAGCCAATACCGTTGAGGTTGTCGATGCTGTGAATGCACTGTTGCCTCGCTTTAAGCAGCAATTACCTGCCTCGGTGGAAATATTACCTCTTAACGATCGCTCGGTCTCGATTCGTGCGGCCATTGAGGATGTGAAAGTTTCTTTGGGTCTTACCGTCGTTTTGGTGGTGATGGTGATTTTGATGTTCCTCAGAAGAGCTGCTGCCACCATCATCCCAACACTGAGCTTGCCTGTCTCTTTGATAGGTGCTGTGGCCTTGCTTTATGCATTGGGGTATTCATTGGACAACATCTCCTTGCTTGGTATTACCTTGGCGGTGGGCTTGGTGGTGGATGATGCGATCGTGATGTTGGAGAACATTGTGCGGCACATTGATGAAGGCCTCACTCCCATGCAAGCCTCTTTGAAGGGCTCCAAGGAGATGGCTTTTACGATTTTGTCCATTTCGTTTTCGTTGGTGGCGGTTTTCATTCCTATTTTCTTCATGCCTGGCGTGATTGGTTTGTTGTTCCACGAATTCGCGGTTGTGGTCGCCTTGGCCATTTTGGTCTCTGCTGTGGTGTCCCTTACCCTGGTGCCCATGTTGTGCTCGCGATTTCTGCCTCCGAGCACCAATCCACACCCTCATCACGGTGGACATGGCCATTCGGCTGAAGGTGAGAACGCATTTGGTCGTTGGTTTGAGAAAGCGTTTGATTCCATCTTGAAGGGCTATGAGGACACGCTTGAGATTGCGCTTCGCCATCGCGTATGGGT
>Ga0164297_10001938_pt1 | contig 21114 bp, 21 predicted proteins | sample GEODES058metaG_FD_113539 | JGI IMG/M metagenome (GOLD analysis project Ga0164297, IMG submission 113539) | Dystrophic lake water microbial communities from Trout Bog Lake, Wisconsin, USA - GEODES058 metaG | ecosystem: Environmental > Aquatic > Freshwater > Lake | place: USA: Trout Bog Lake... | reverse complement strand
GGGTGTAATCCGCCCCGTTGTGATAGAAACGGGTTGCAAACTGCCAAGCGGTATTGATCGGCTTAACTGGGGTGGTTAGAAAAGCAAATTCAAAATCAACGGTCTGCCCTTTCTTGAGCTTAACGTCACCGACAGAGGCGGTGACCGTGCTTCCATCAACCGAAACCGTGCCCTTTCCGCCGTTGAACCAACTTGCAGCGGGCTGCGGGTGATACAAATTGAGGAGAGGGCCGTTATACGTGGCACCTCTGAGCTCAATCTGAGCTCCGCGATCAACATTACCCATCCACCAACTGTCATAAGGACCAGCCCAATCCCACTGGTAGTGTTCTGGACGGAAGCCACCGCGGCGACCAATCCCCATGAAGTATCGACTAGCATCCTTACGATAAGGGACCGAAAGCCTAAGGCCGGGGATTATGGTGTCTTGCTTAGCTGTGAAACGCACATGAATATCTCCGTGGCCGTCGAATTCGTATTCACCGGTTGTGACACGCGACCACTGAACAGTCTCACCCTTGCTTTGCCAGATCGCTCGTCCCTTTCCTGCCAAGTGCATAGACGCGGAGTTAACCATTCTTGGACCCAAGGTGATCGGATGTTCTAGAACCGGCTTGTTATTGACGAACAACTGCTCGGGTAGCCCATCTATGCCGAGCTGAATTTTGGAGTAACTCCCCGCTATCCACATTGGCTTGCCGAAAACCTGAAGCGGACCATACGGTGCGACTGGCTCATCATTCGTTCCCAGAGTCGAGTTCAACCAGCGTAAGCGAGAGTATCGCCACAGATCTGAATCACCACGATCTGCGATGGCCCTACCTTCGACAGTTAGCGAAATTCGGACTGTCTTGGATGGCTGACCCTCGAAATTCAGCTTCGCAGTCCCAAGATAGGTGCCCGGTTTTTGGTGCTCAGCAATATCGACACCAATCCAGAACGGATACACCTTCCCTTTCCCGATGCTGACCAGCTTAACAAGCTTGGAACCATCCCAGTTGGTTCCGCCCAAATTGAAACAGGTGATCCTTCCTGGCGAAATCATGTCTCCAGCTCGAGATCTCATCGGACTGAAGGAGATTTTTGCTTTCCGTAAGTCCGAAACAAATGAAGTAACTGCAATCTGATAAGTGAAGTATTCGTTAGGCCGCGCCGTATCCAAAAGTCCATAGCCGCTTGTCTGATGAGTCAGCATGTAAGGCAAGCGATCAAACATCCTCACTGGATGCTGCCGATCCAAAACAAATGCACCATAGTCCGTACCAAGCTTCGCTCGGATTTGTCCAACCTCGTCTTCAGTGGCAGCCAGCTCCATGGGCGCGAAACTATCAAAATCGGACCGAGCCTCAAATCGAATCACTTTGGCTTCAGAAATTGGCCCATCCCATTGATCCACACCATGCTGTGGGCTTTGTATTGGTGCCATGTACTTGGTGTCCGTCCATCCTTCCGTGCGATCAAATTTGAAAGGCATGTAGTAGATCGCATAGCGCGAGACTCCGTGCTTTGGCGAGAAGATAAGGGTTCCCGTTTCTTCTGAGATCTTCTCGATGCGAGACGGCAAAGTTGATCCAACACCATCGAGCGGAAGGACAACAATTCCTTTCCTCTCGGGGTGATCGTCATGACGACGCCATGGCAGCACGACACGCGCAAAGTGACTGTCATCAGTTACTTCCACCACGGCTCGATGGTTACCTAGTCCATCCACTGCCCAAGGCTTCTCTGCAACGACAAATGGGATTCCGTCTGGAGCAGTGTCTGAATTCGTTTGAAGCTTGATAGCTAGGAGCGTGGCGAGAATGATGCCTATCACACACTTGATGTTACTGCTTGCATCGAGGCAATGCGGTAAGGTTCAGGAATGGTTTGGCTCTCCGCTTCCCTGTTTCTGATCACATCAGTTCCCCAGCAGACCGCCCAGAACGTTCCGTTTGCATCCGAGATTGCGGTGTTCGCCAAACAAGACCGAGTTAAGCCACCCGCAAAGGGCCAGATCGTTTTCACAGGTAGCTCCTCGTTCACTCGATGGACTGATGTTCAGGATTACTACCCAGGCTATCCGATCCTGAATCGAGCATTTGGCGGGTCAAGCCTCCCCGATGTCATCCGATTTGTCGATCAGGTTGTGTTTCAGTACCAACCCAAGGAGATCGTGCTTTACTGCGGAGAGAACGACTTTGCCGGAGATCCAAAACTTCCCGCCTACAGGGTTTATGACCGATTCGTCACCCTCATCGAGCTGATCCGCAAGAAACTCCCCAAGACACCGATCGCCTACGTCTGCATGAAGCCCAGTCCAAGCCGATGGTACATGCGCGCCAAATTTGTGGCTGCCAACGGTTGGATCAAGCAGTATTGCGAGAGCCACCCAAATTTGAAGTTTGTGAATGTTTGGGATGCAATGCTCGACCAACACGGGGTCCCAAAGGCTGACATCTTTGTGGGTGACAAGCTCCACATGAATGCCAAGGGATATCACATTTGGCAGCCAATCTTGGCACCGTATCTGATCCGATAACGTCCTGAAACAGTATTGGTATGGAAGCCGCAATCGCCGTTATCGCTGCAATTCTTGGATTTGGAATCGCGTTCTTCTTGCTCAGGGTCACCTCGCAAAGCCAAGCAGATGGATGGATAACTCAAATCGCGGAGAAAGATTCGGCAATAAAGGCTCGGACTGAAGAGTTCAACAGCCTTCAGCAAGCGCATCAGAAGCTCTCCACAGACTTCGCGGTCCTTCAGGAAAAGTTGAAGAACCAAGAAGCAACTTCCCAAGCCCAATTGAAGCTTCTGAACGAGGCCGAGCAAAAGTTGGGCAATGCTTTTGCTCAGCTCTCGCAAACTGCGCTTGAACGGTCTTCAGAACAGTTCCTCAAGCTGGCCAAAGAGAACTTTGAAAAGCACACGGTTGGGGCTGAATCAGCCCTGGAGAAACGGCAACTGGCGTTTGAGGAGCTACTCAAGCCAATCAAGGAGTCGATTGAGCAATTGGATCGGCAGACGACCGAGTTGGAAAAAGAGCGGCACTCGGCATACCAAGGGATTACTGAACACCTCACGCGCTTGGCCAACGAAGCAAACCAGCTATCCAACGCGTTAAGGAAGCCACACGTACGCGGCCTTTGGGGCGAGTTGACTCTGAAAAGAGTTGCTGAAACCTCAGGATTGGTTGAGGGACAGGACTTCCGAATGCAGCAGTCCACCGATACCGACGATGGAAAGTTGAGGCCAGACATGATTGTCAACTTGCCGAATCAAGGCATTATCGTTGTCGATAGCAAAGTTCCTCTTGACAGTTATCTAGAAGCAGTAAGCGCTCCAGATGAAGCAGCGAAGGCGACCCTGCTCAAAGCACATGCTGCTCAGGTCCGGAAACATATCACTCAGCTCTCCTCTAAGTCTTACTGGAGTCAATTCGAGACTTCACCGGAGTTCGTCGTGATGTTCGTTCCTGCAGAGTCCCTTTATCAATCGGCAATCGAGCAAGACTTGGATTTATTGGACACTGCTTTCCGATCCAAAGTTATCCTCGCCAATCCTACTACTCTGATTGCATTGCTCCGAACCATTGCCTACGGAATGAAGCAGGAGCAGATCCGAGAAAATGCGCTTGAAATCCGTGATATGGGAGACAAGCTCTACGAAGCGCTGAGAGTCTATGCGAGCCACATGGGCAAAGTCGGGAGCAATCTCAGCCGAGCTACCGAAAGCTATAACAATGCGGTCGGCAGCTTGGAACGAAATGTACTATCCAAGGCCAGACAATTAAAAAGCTTGGGGGTTGGGGCTGGTGCAGACATTGAACAGCCCGATGAAGTTACAGTCCTCTCAAGATCAATTGATGGACCTTCTGTCCAGGCTCTCCCGGGTGACTTCTAATGTTCACCGTCCTGACTATGGGATTGTTCAATCAAGCGAAGACCCAGCCTTCCTTTGCCAAAGGAACCAGGATCGTATTCCTTGGAACAGGGACTCCCAATCCCGACCCCAAGCACCAAGGAATTTCAGTGGCGGTCGTCGTGAAGGGTCAGGTTTACCTATTTGATTGTGGCCCCGGATTGGTTCGTCAAGCCGCTAGCGCCGTTGCAAAGGGTGTGAGTGAATTGACTATGGACCACCTAGATCGCGCATTTATCACCCACCTTCATTCCGATCACACAATGGGTCTGCCAGATCTCATGTTTACTCCTGCGGTGACCGGGCGAACCCATGGACTAGAGCTTTACGGCCCTCCGGGGCTGACACGGATGACCGAAAAAATCCGCGACGCTTGGTCGGAGGATCGGGATATTCGCTTCCACGGAGGCGAACCTGCGATTCAAGAAGCCTATAAAATCACGTCTCATGATGTTCGCCCTGGTTGGATTTTCCAAGATGGAAACCTGAAAGTTAAGGCGTTCCAAGTGCGTCACGGAAAGTGGCCTCATGCTTACGGCTATCGAATAGAAACAGGCGACCGGACGATTGTTTTGTCTGGCGACACGACCTATTCACCTGAGCTGATAGAGAACGCCAAAGGGTGTGACGTTCTCATCCACGAGGTCTACTCAGCCGCAGGCTTAGCCAAGAGAACTCCTGATTGGCAGGCATACCATTCCACCTATCACACCTCAGGACCAGACCTAGCTCGAATTGCATCCGTTGTCAATCCAAAATTATTGATCCTGTACCACGAGTTACCGTTTGGGCAACCAACAGGGGAAATCCTGTCAGAAGTCCAGCATGACTACCGCGGGACTGTCATCGAAGCTGAGGATCTTGGGATTTACTGAAAAGGACCACTGATATCGAGTGTTGCCTGTAGGCCATGGTCATCGACCACTCGGAGTTGAAACGGACCTTTTCCTTTACTTAACTTCACTTCGAGTTCCTTGATCGAAAGAACTAACTTCTTGAGTGGATCTGGGCCCCGAAATTCACTGAACCAGGTGGGTGAATCGACGGAATCTAACCCTAGAACTCGTATCCCATTTGCGGCCTCCACGACGATGCTATCCCCTTCTCGATGCTCACTTGGCATTTTTGAGGCGTCACCAACTAGATCCCGGGTGGCATCGGGCATCAACCAGCCGCTGTATGAAAGCAGAGCCGAATCAAATCCCGTAAGCCCAGGGATATTATCTTCCGAGAAACTACCTTTGCCTGATCGGTAACCCGGAACCGGATCTGTTGCAATTAAGCATCGATGAATGGCTGACTTTCCTTTTATCGTCAGGCTATTAAGATCCGAACTCTCCCTGAGACCAAATTGCCTTAAAATTGCCCGTTCCAATCCCGAAAGGGTCGCCGCAGTAAGAAGTCCGTGAGTAGAGCTTGGTGATCCGAACCCCGTAGAGGCCGGATCAAAGTCCAACAGAAGCTTTGGAGTTTCCTTAAGGCTTAGCGGTAAGCGGCTGAATAGTCCGCCACCCAATACCGTGGTGTCTGAACTGATGACGAGATCTTCTTGCCAGCTAGGGCAAAAACAAACAGAAACCTCAGCATCTTGAGCCAACTGCTGTTTAACCAATTGGTCGGCTAAGTTCGCCATAGCTTCTCCCGAAAGGCGACTCAATTCTGCCTCTGTTTTCCCGGAGTCAATTTGACGAACCCGGATATCGCCCTTACTATCCGCCTCGCTAAAGAATGTCCTTCGACTGTTTCCAGCTCGAACCATGGCATCGGCAGTAATTGCCTGACATAGCCGAAAACCAGTACCAATTTGAGTGCAAGCTCTCTGAATTGATGAGAGAGGAGCATCCTTTGGCAGAATCAGAATTGGTACGACCCTCAATACGCTTGTTGAAGGGTGATAGTCCAACCTGAACTTGACTGTGTCATTGCCAGCATGGAGCAAAAGCATATTGCTCCCAGGCTCCAACTGGACTTGCGCCGTATAGTGACCCTTGATTACGGGAAATCGGATAGCGGTTTTCCAACTTCTCCCGATCGCCATCTCTGATCCGGATGCGTGTCCTCGAAGAATGACCACCGGATAGCGAACGCTATCCCCAACCTGAAAATTGTCGATGGTCAACTCTGCGCGAGCGACACTATGGGACAAGGCAAGCCCCACGGTCAGTGCAATTTGACGCAACTTATCGACCATCATTCCTCCATTGTAGTGAATATGCACTTTAACGGTGAGTTAGGATTTGGTCGGCAAGCGCAAAAGCAAAGAGTCCGATACTCACAAATCCGTTCAGGGTAAAGAATGCCATGTTTACTCGGCTAAGGTCATTTGGCTTGACCATGCTTTGTTCATAGAGCAAAAGCCCTCCTGCAACACCGACTCCGATAAACCAAGCGATTCCACATCCGCTTGCAACACCGCCAGCAATTAGAAAACAAACCGCCAATGTGTGAGATACTCGGCTCACGCGGAGAGCTTTGGGACGGCCTAGAGTTTGAGGTAAAGATCGCAATCCCTGAGCTCGATCAAATTCATCATCCTGTAGCGCATAGATGATGTCGAAACCGGCAGTCCAGAACACGACTGCAAAGGTTATAAAGCCGATCTGATAGGCGAGAGTCCCTGTCGATGCAATCCAGGAGGCGGCCGGGGCAATTCCCAGAGAGAGGCCCAAGACAAAATGGCAAAGTGGAGTAAACCGCTTGGTTTTGGAATAGAAAAGAGTAACTCCAAGAGCCAATGGGCTCAAGATAAGAGCCAAGTGATTCAGCATCCCTGAAGCCACGAAAAAAAGAATGCAGCTTCCATAGAAGAAGATCGTGGCTTGCCGCATCTGAAGCAGTCCAGCTGGAATAGCTCGCATCTTCGTCCGAGGGTTAAGTGCGTCAATATCCTTATCTGAAATCCGATTGAAGGCCATTGCCGCACTTCGGCACGAAACCATTGCAACCAGAATCCAAAGGAAAATCTGCCACCCAGGCCAACCGGATTTATGAACCGAGTTAGAGCCCCACATCATCCCGATCATCGCGAAAGGAAGGGCAAAGATCGAGTGCTCAATCTTGATCATCTCCAGATAGACCTTGAATGCCTTTAGCCCTGTGGCATGTTCCACCGTCACATGCCCATTTTGACCTATCCACAGCCCTTTCGTTTTAAACGGGATTGAAGCCGGGAAGGTATCCTCTTAGCTTCCCATGGGATTCGTACAACGTACCAAGTCATGCGGCGAGCTACGCGCCGCACATGAAAATCAAGAAGTGAGCCTAAACGGTTGGGCCCACAAAGTTCGTGACCTTGGAGGCGTCCTGTTCATTGATCTTCGAGATCGAACTGGTATCGTCCAGCTCACCCTCGATCCGGCCACCTTCCCCAATCGTGCAGAAATTCGAAATGAGACCTGTCTTTCGATCACGGGTGTGGTGAAGATTCGCGCAGAAGAGACAAAGAATTCCAAGATCCCAACCGGGGATGTTGAAATCATCGTGACTTCGTACAGCATTCTGGGCACTGCAAAGCCACTGCCTTTCCCAGTCAGCGACGAAGATCAGATGTCGAGCGTAAACGAAGAACTCCGCGTCAAATACCGCTATCTTGACTTGCGTCGTCCGGTTATGTATCGCCGACTTGCTATTCGTGCCGCTGCGATCCGACGAATCCGTGCCTATTTAGACAACCATGGGTTCATTGATGTCGAGACTCCCATCATTACAAAATCGACGCCAGAAGGCGCTCGCGACTACTTGGTGGCTTATCGATTGGAAGCTGGCAAATGGTATGCCCTTCCTCAGAGCCCTCAACAGTACAAACAGCTTCTGATGGTTGCCGGTATTGAGCGCTATTACCAGATTGCTCGTTGCTTCCGAGACGAGAGCTCGCGTGCTGACCGCCAGCCTGAGTTCACGCAGCTCGACCTTGAAATGTCGTTCATAACTCAGGAAGACATTCTCAATCTTGCTGAAGGACTGATGATTGAAGTCGTGAACGGACTCATAGAGGAGTTCGATTTGGACAAAGAGAAGGTCGAGCCATTCGAGAGAATGACGTATGACGAAGCGATGCATCTTTACGGTTGCGACAAGCCCGACATCCGATTTGGACTTCAACTTTTTGACCTGACGGAAGCAGTCCGAACCAGCGAGTTTGGTGTATTCAAAAACACGATTGAGGCTGGTGGAGTTATCCGAGGCGTTCGGTTCCCAGGTGCATCAAAACTCTCCCGAAAGGAAGTCGGCCAAGTCGAAGACTTCTGTAAGGAGTTCGGTGCGAAGGGCATGGCATCCATTGCGGTTGAAAAGCCTGGCCCTGATGCCGTTGAGGGAAGCTATGTCAATCCGCACGGCCTTACGGTGCGTAGTAGTATTGCAAAGTTCTTCACCGAGGAACAGCTTGATGCAATTCTTGAAGCCTCTAAGGCAGAGGACGGTGACCTCATTTGCATCATTGCCGACACCTATTCGGCAGCCAACAATGTCTTGTATCGACTCCGAAATGAAATCGGTAATCGTTGCGGATTGCGTGATCCTCGACAGTTAAAATACTGCTGGGTGTTGGACTTCCCTCTCGTAGAATGGGATGCCGAAGCGGGCCGATGGTCGCCATCGCACCATCCATTCACTTCTCCGAAGGATGAGGACTTGATCTACCTGGACACCGATCCGGGTCGAATTCGTGCCGATTGCTACGACATGGTCGTGAACGGAACAGAGTGCGCCAGCGGTTCGATCCGAATCCACCGAAGCGATGTTCAGTCTCGAATCTTTAATCTCCTGGGAATCAACGAGGAGACGCAGCGCGAGCGATTTGGACACATGCTGGATGCGTTTGCCTATGGCGCTCCGCCTCATGGTGGTATTGCTCCCGGCATTGACCGCTTGGTCATGGCACTTACGGATACAGAGAATATTCGCGAAGTCATCGCGTTCCCCAAGATGGGCAATGGTTATGATCCGATGATGGATGCTCCAAGCACGATTGACGCTCAGCAGTGGGCTGAGTTGGGTCTGCGAATTAGTTGAATTGGTCCCGACTTTGTCTGGACCAATTCAACTAAGCGACCAGGATCTGCGTTATTGCATTGGCACATCCTGTGCATGCCAAGCTCGCCTTCCTTGGCTCGCAGATTTATTTTTTGGCAAGAATTGGCGCATCCATGCGCCAATTCTTGCGTTTCTTTCATCGCCCCATCCATGGGCGATGAGACGCTTTCAAAGAGTTCAAACTACCAAGCGTAGTGCTCAGGAGCGGGCTTGAAGCCTGGGAAGATCTCGTCGAGCTTTGCCAGGGTCTCAGCCGAAAGCTTGATTTCAAGCGCCCGGAGCGATTCATCCAGTTGTGCGTTGGTTCGTGGGCCGATGATCGGGGCCGTAACCACCTTCTGGTGCAGGAGCCAAGCCAATGCGACGTCGGCTGGTCTCTCGCCCAGTTCGGCACAAAGGGCTTCCCACTTTTCCAATTTTGGACGGTTCTTCTCGATCGTGTCCTTAACGTGTTGGCTGCCCCGTCTACCAGTTTGCTCACCAGAGAGTACGCCACCCAACAAACCACCCCCAAGAGGGCTCCAAGGAATCAGTCCAAGACCGTAATCTTCACAAGCTGGAACAACTTCCATTTCAACAGTTCGAGCGTTCAAGTTGTAAAGGGACTGTTCGCAAACCAGACCAAGGAAATTCCTGGCTTTCGCTCGCTCATTGGCCTTGGCAATGTGATAACCGCCAAAGTTACTACTACCGGCATAAAGAATCTTGCCTTGCTGGACGAGTACTTCGAAAGCCTGCCAAATCTCTTCCCACGGAGCGGCACGAAAGACATGATGCATCTGGAAAAGATCAATGTAATCGGTCTGCATTCTGCGGAGCGATTCATCACAAGCCTTTCGGATATGCAAAGCGCTTAGACCAGATGTGTTGGGCCAATCGCCCATACTCCCATAGCATTTTGTTGCGAGTACGACTTTGTCTCGTCGTCCGCCCCCTTGAGCAAACCAACGGCCAATGATCTGTTCAGTGACTCCCTCGCCAACCTTCCAACCGTAAACGTTGGCGGTATCAAAGAAATTGATACCGTGCTCCAGTGCACGATCCATGATCGAATAGCTGTCCTCTTCCGTTGTTTGAGGACCAAAATTCATTGTTCCAAGGCAAAGTCGACTGACTTTAAGGCCAGTTCGGCCAAGTGTTGTGTATTCCATTTTCTCCTATTCTAAAACCAACAATTCTGGTGTTCCGCAGGTCTTCCGCAACCATACAGGAAGAAAGAATCAGTTTGTGTTACATGCGATTCCAAACCCAATTTTGCAAGCTTTTCTTCCAATTCAAACGGCTTATAGAATAATTTAAATATTCGGAATTCGCGACCGTCGTTAAGCTTTCGAACCAAGGTTTCACAATCATCTTCGTCGGGTAGATGATGATTGACAGCAGTAGATCGATTCTCTTTTAGCGAATCGATAAAAAAGTAGAGCCCTCCAGGCTTGAGACCCTTTCGCACCTTCTCCCAAAACTCTTCAAATCGTGCCGAAGGGACGTGAGACAACCAGAAGCTAAAGAAGATTGTGTCGTACTGTTCCTGAATCTCAAAGTCGTAAATATCATCATGGATGTACTGCACATTGACGTCCCCAACCCTGTCTCGATTGATTTCGATCATTTCCTCAGATGCATCCACGACCGTAACTGAATTAGCCTGATGAACTAAGCGACGAGTCCACAATCCTGTCCCGCCTGCCAACTCCAGAACATTGCCCAAATGTCCAAGCGATTCCAACCCGTGGATGACTTGTTGAACTTCATGAAACCATTGGTGACTTTGCTCCAAACCTCGGTTGTAACGACCAGTTCTCAAAAACCACTCGTCATATTCAGCCGCTCTTGCTCGATAGTAAGCCTTCTGTTCCTCAAGTGCATCTTGCAGTTCGGAGGAAAATGGAAGCAACGTACTCACAAGACAAGGTGTACCCGCTCTAAATGCCATAAAATGGTCTGGACTGTCGTTTGGTCATGAAAATCCTTTCATCCCTTTGTTTCGCTATCTTGCCGCTAACCGTTTCTTCAGCGCCTGCGTTGAACCCAAGCTCCGATTCTAAGGACATTCGATTAAATACAATGTTCGCGGTAAAGGACTCACTTGTGATTCCGCGATCTGCTCGGATGATCCAGGGAATCAAGATTAATCGGATTGAAGCAGGGAAAAGGCTTCCCGTCCAGGCCATAGAAGACCTCTATAAACACGTCCATATATACACAGGAGCCGAAGCACTGTCGTTTGTTCGACTAAGGACTATCTTGGATTTGCCATCTAAAGCCGACAAGTTTCGAGGTTCCGAAATCATTTCACCGAATCAATGGACTCGGCAAATCGGTTACGGTGTGCCTTGGATATTTCAGAAGGCGACTCTGGGGAAACCCGATCCGAGCTTCGGAAATATGCCGGATATCTGGTTCCGTAAGAACCGTCTTTTCTCCCCTATTGTAAAGGGCCTTGGCTATAAATGGTCAGTCAAAAGATTGGTTATTCAAATCCTCCCCGACGATTCAGTCCAGCCCAGAATCCTAGAAGAATATGTCGATTGGAGAGGTTCTTACCATGCGAACTTGAAACCGTTCAAAGTTGATCCGCCACCGAAGGGGTGGAGAGAATAGTAGTCAAAACATCAATCGGATAGCCGCTACTGCCGCCAAAACTAGCACCATGTTGCTGAATGGTTTTTGGGGGATCCGTGTTAACGCCCATTTCCCGAGCAGAGCCGATCCAATAATGATTGGAAACATCGTTATGTTGAACAGAAACGTTGGCCCCGTAATAATGGGATTGGCAGGATTGTCCCAAGTCAAATAGAGCAGTAATGGCACCTTGCTGAGATTGAAAATGAAGAAATACCATGCGCTTGTGCCCATGAGCTGCTCCTTGGGCATACCCGTTGAGGTCATATAAATTCCCATGATTGGACCAGCTGCGTTGCTGACCATGGTGCTGAAACCGGCAACAACTCCCGTTACTGCACTCCCTTCCTTTGAGTGAGGGACAAGTCGATCCCCCAACTTTCCACGGAGCAAGCTCACCCCAAGCATCACCAGAACCAAGATGCCGATAATCGGTCCCATCATATCTTTGGAACTGTGGTGGCTTCCCACATATTTCAAGAATCCGGTTCCCGCCAAGAGCCCCATGACAACCCATGGAACAAGTTGCTTGAGTCGATCCCACTGGGCGTGAGTTCGGTAGAACGCAACTGCAAAACAGTCAGCGAATACGAGCATGGGAAGGGTCGCTCCCACTGATAGTCGAGGACCAAACGTCGCGGCCATAATTGGCACCATCAAAATCCCGGTGCCGGGAACACCCGTCTTGGAAAATCCGATAATGAACGCAGCAACCGCGCCCCAAGCGTATTGCCACGGCTCAAAATGCACGTCCCAGTATGGAACGTAAGCAGAAGCCAAGACCACAGTTGAAGATTTCTTCCACAATGATGGGAATGATCACAGTTGTCGGCGGCGGATTTGCCGGAGTTGAAGCAGCTTGGGCAATTGCCAAGCAAGGCGTCCCAGTCAGACTTTACGAAATGAGGCCGGTACGCGAGACTGGAGCCCACAAAACAGACCACCTTGCCGAACTGGTCTGCTCGAACTCCTTTAAGTCCAAACTGGAAACCTCACCCGCAGGTCAACTTAAAGCCGAAATGCTCGCGTTGGGCTCCATCATTCTCCCAACCGCCGAACGCCATGCGGTACCTGGTGGAGAGGCCTTATGCGTCGATAGAGACGCTTTTGCCGCCGATGTTACAGCCCAAATTGAGGGCCATCCCTTGATTGAAGTGATCCGTGAGGAATTTACTCCCGAAATGGGTAACCGACTGCTAGAGGGTGGCCAGACACTTGTGGTGAGCACGGGGCCGTTAACCAGCAAACCGTTAGGTGAGTGGTTGGCGGGATTGACAGGTCGAAAGCACCTCTATTTTTACGATGCAGTCAGTCCGACGGTTGATGCCAGCACCATCGATCGGAGCATCGTCTTCGCCCAAAGCCGATACGACAAAGGGGGCGATGATTATCTGAATTGCCCGTTCGAAAAAGATAACTATCTCGCTTTCGTCCACGAATTGGTTCACGCGGAACGTGCACTTCCCCATGGTGTCGCAGCTGAAGACGAAACTTTGGAAAAGATCAAGTTTTTCGCGGGATGTACACCTATCGAAGCAATCGCTGAAGGGGGTCCAAGATCCTTGGCATTCGGCAACTTCAAACCGGTGGGTTTGACTGACCCAAGGACGGGCCGACGTCCCTATGCTGCGTTGCAACTAAGACCTGAGAACAAAGATAAAACTCTCTACTCCCTGGTTGCCTGTCAAAACAGATTGAAGTGGGGTGAGCAGAAACGGATATTCCAAATGGTTCCCGGCCTTGAAAATGCTGAGTTCGTCCGATTCGGAGTCATCCATCGAAATACTTACATTGATTCGCCCCAAGTTCTAGACTCCAACCTGGAAATGCGGGAACACCCAGGACTCTTTATTGCAGGGCAAATCACAGGAGTCGAAGGATATGTCGAATCAGCAGCAATGGGCATTTATGCCGGACTCGCCGCCGTTCGTAAACTTCGTCAACTACACCAAGTTGCTCCGCCCCGAGCCTGTGCCTATGGCTCATTAGTTTCCCATTTACAAGATGCAACCCCTAGAGAGTTCGCGCCTATGAACATTAACTGGGGCCTGTTCCCTGACCCTGAGGAAACAATCCGGGACAAGCAGGTTAAGCGCACTTGGAAGCTCAATCAAGCTCGTACGGCATTTGAAGCTTGGAAGTGTGATCTGTTCCTTGGAATAGAGTCTAGTTAGCCTTATGTTAGAGATCGAAGAGTACACGGAACTTCAGAAGCGCCCATCTGGACGCTGCGTTATGACACAAAGGTGGCGGAGTCTCTGGTTTCTTCATGCATCCTTCGATCCCCAAGTTATACAAGCCCTACTCCCGCCCGAGCTCACGGTCGATACCTTCCCCGACGAATCAGGTGCGGAACGGGCTTGGTTGGGACTGGTGCTATTTCGGATGGAAGGAGTCACTTTGAAGGGAGTCCCAGAGATTCCAGGCGTTCATGCTTTCCCCGAAACTAATGTAAGAACCTATGTTCATCATCACGGAACAAAGCCAGGAGTATGGTTTTTCAGTCTAGAGGCTGCGAATTCGTTAGCATGTAAGATCGCACGTCGGTGCTTTCACCTTCCTTATCACGAAGCGGAAATGTCAGTTCTTAATGACCAGGATATCGTTTCCTACTTGAGTAAAAGGCGCTCAAACGGTGTGAAGGCAAACGGATCAGTACGGGTGGGTGTTGAGTTACTCTCACCTAAACCGGGTTCATTAGAATTCTTCTTGGCAGAACGATATCTTCTGTATTCCAGGTCTGCTACTCAGCTTTTCACCGGCATGGTCCATCACGTTCCCTATTCACTTTATCGAGCGGAGTCCATCAGCCTTGACGAAACCTTGACAGAGGCTTCTGGAATTCCTACTCCGTTCTACAAGCACTCTATGCTAAGCCCCGGGGTGAACGTGGAAGTTTTCCCTCTTCAGGCAGTTTGAAGGAGGATTCTAAGCGGCTCACTTCCAGCCGTTTTCCGTAGAAGAATCTTTACCGTGAACTCTTGTTCGAAAGAGAGCGGTTTTAATGCGGGCCTCGATTCCAACACTTTCACCAGTGCAGAAACAGCCAACTTTCGAATCGCTTCTTCTTGTTTAAGATTCACGCGACGGCTCGTCCTCATCGACACCAAACTCAAAGCAAGCAGCGTGGTGACGCAACCCGCACCGATAGCAAGCGTGACTGACCATCGCTCATATTGGTCAGGTAGCAGTTTCATGCCCACAAGTCCAAGCGAAGTTAAGGCACCAGATATCCCTGTGAATACGGGATAGATGCCAAGCTGCCCCCTGGCATCCAATTGTTCTCGAGTGATCCTTAGAATCGCGGAAATCGCTCGCATGTTTGGCTCTTCAGCACATTTATCGAACATCTCACGAATCTCAGTGAGCGTCTTGCCTTGATACTTCCCAAAGCCAGATCCCGTACCGTCAATTTCAGGATCAGTCAACAGGAACCTCCTACTGAAACGGACCAAGGAGTGGTGCGCGTCAATGCGTCGCTGAGCATGATTTCGTAGGCAAGGTGGGGGACCTCGTAGGCTCCCAAAGAATCTAGATGTGGGTTCATGATCTGAGCGTCAAATATTGTAAAACCAAGCTCCCGGCAGTTTTCGATCAGGGCCCATAATGCCACCTTTGAGGCATCCGTTTCCCGGTGGAACATTGATTCCGCACAAAAGCAGGACCCCAGAGCGATTCCGTAAGAACCGCCCACGAGACGCCCGTCCATCCAGCATTCTACAGAATGTGCCCAACCTTGGCGGTGAATCTCACTATAGACACGGATAAACTCCTCGCTAATCCAGTTATCCGTCGGACGCAAGCATCCTCGCATGACATCACTGAAAGCCTGATCAAAAGTAACTTGAAACTTCCCTTGTCGGATCGTTTTGGCCAGTGATCGACTGACATGAATACCTTCAATCGGAAAAAGACAACGCTTTCTCGGCTGAAACCACCCAACAGAACCATCTTCCACGGTCATTGGGAATGCACCACGCTCATATCCATATCGAATCAGCCATGGTGTGAGTTCGTCTCCCTGCATTCTCGTTCAACCTACTACGTTCCAAGTCAAGATTCGACTGTACTCTTAACTTGCCGTTAGTGGAAATTCTGACACGATCGAGCGATGCCTCCAAGGTAGATTGAGAAACCATGACCGCACGTGAACTCTTAGTCAAACAGATTGAAGATGTCTCTTACCAATTAGCGAAAGTGCTAGAAGGCCTTACTGAAGAGCAACTTGACGTCAAGTTCACTCCGTCAGCAATGACAATTCGCGAGCAAGCTGAGCACTTGTGCGAGGTTTACACTGCCGTTGACACAGTCTTCCAGGGCAAAGAGCACTCATGGGGCTCCTATACCGTTGAAGACAAATCTTGGGCCAATTTGACTTCCCTGCTGACGTCTCTTCGATCCAAAGCGATCGAGTGGGTGACCAGTTCTGAAGAAGACAAGGTCCTCCTAAGAGGCGCTGGCTTTATCGTTGGTCACGACAATTACCATGTTGGCCAGATTGCTTCCGTTCGCATAGCAACAGATCCTTCTTGGGACCCTTTTAGCATTTACAACCACTAGAATGGAATACGCTCGTTGAGCTGATTTCCGACGTTCAGGGTATACTTTACGCCGCAATCCCAATACACACGAGTACGGTTGCGCGGCCGGGTCCCGAAAGGGTTGTCAGCGCAAAAACTAACCGACTCGGAGGAAAAACCTGGAGGAAGAATATGGCTCAGCTCAGTATGAAAGAGCTGCTTGAGTCCGGTGTGCACTTTGGCCACCAGACACGACGATGGAACCCGAAGATGAAGCGCTACATTTATGGCGCTCGAAACGGTATCTATATCATTGATCTGCATCAGACGATCAAGCTATTTGAAGACGCCCTAAACTACGTAAAGAAGGTTGTCGAGGATGGCGGAACGGTTCTATTCGTTGGAACCAAGAAGCAGGCTCAGGCTGCCGTTAAAGAAGCAGCAGAGCGAAGCGGTCAGTATTACATCAGCGAGCGATGGCTCGGTGGCACCCTGACCAACTGGAAAACCATCCAAGGTCGCGTAGGCCGATTGAAGGAACTCGATCGAATGGAAGCCGACGGCTACTTCGACCGACTTCCGAAGAAGGAAGCCTTGAAGCGAAGAGAAGAGCGCGACGAATTGCAGCGATTCCTCGGTGGAATCCGAAACATGGCGTCTGCTCCAACCATCATGTTCATCGTTGACCTGAATAAGGAATCCATTGCAGTCAAGGAAGCGAAGAAGCTCGGTATTCCTATCGTAGCTATCGTTGACACCAACTGCGATCCGGATCTCGCCGATGTAGTCATTCCAGGAAATGATGACGCCATTCGCGCCATCCGATTGGTTACCCAAAAGGTTAGCGACGTCATCCTCGAAGCTCGCCCGCTCAGCGAAGCAATCACTGAAGGTACGGTCAGCGAAGGTACAGATCTGCTCGATGCAGAGTCGAGCCTTGACTATGCTGCCACACCATTAGATGCCGAATTGCTCCGCGCATTCGGTGCCGAAGAAGAATGATCGCCGCAAACGGCTAATCCAATGCCCTCTTCTGGGGCTTGAATGATGTACTGGGAACCCTCCCAATCCGTTCAAGTCCCAGTTTTGGTGGGAATACCAAGCCTAGACAAATTCAAGGAGAAAATCACATGGCTAATTACACAGCACAGGACGTAAAGAAGCTTCGAGACGATACTGATGCTCCGATGATGGAGTGCAAGGCGGCACTTGAAGAAGCAGGCGGAGACTTCGAGAAAGCTAAGAACTTGCTTCGAGAGAAGGGCAAGGCTGCTGCTGCCAAGCGAACCGATCGTTCCACGGCTGCTGGCGTTGTCGCAATCGCAGCTTCGGCCGATGCAAAGACCGTTGGCGCCGTAGTTCTTGAGTGCGAAACCGACTTCGTCGCTCGCAATGAAGATTTTATCGCCATTGCACAGAGCGTTGCCGAGATCTACCGAGACAACGAAACCGTTGACGAAGCTCAGATCAAGGAAATCGTTGAGAGCGCAGTTGCAAAGATTCGCGAGAATATTAAGGTTGCCAAGTCTGTTCGACTCACATCGGACGCACCAATCGCCACCTATGTTCACCATGACCGAACCAAGGGATCCATTGTCACCGCAAGCGGCGAGGCAGCCGATCCTCTGAAGAAAGTTGCGATCCAGGTCGTAGCCTTCCCGCCGGACGTCCTTGCCAAGGAAGATCTTTCTCAAGAGAAGATCGAGTCGGAAATTGAAATCGAAAAGCAGCGCGCAATCAACGAAGGCAAAGATGAAAAGCTTGCCGAGAACATTGCTCGTGGACGTGTCAACAAGGAATACATTAAGCGAGCCGTATTGCTTGAGCAGCCATTTTATGTGGATGCCAGTAAGTCGGTGAGTCAATACTTGGCTGAAGAAGCTAAAGGCATTACCGTCACCGGATTCGTTTATCTGGCTGTCGGTCAAGGCGCCTAACGATAGAAAGAAGGCTTCCCTTTATTTGGGGAGCCTTCTTTCTATATCTCAATCTCCGATTTTGGACACAAACTAAAGAGCCGAAATGTTCGATCGATGAGGATTCACTCGGTAATCTACGGTAAACCAACTCAATAAAGCCAATGAACATCCAAAGAAGACCTCACAAGCGCATTCTCATTAAACTCAGTGGCGAAGCCCTCGCGGGTTCCTTCGATCATGGCCTTGACCCCAAGACCTTCAGATACATTGCCGAGGAGATCGCAAAGGTCCGAGAAGCAGGCGTAGAGGTAGCTCTGGTTGTGGGTGGAGGTAACTTCATCCGCGGAGAAACGTTCTCCGCTGAAGGTGGAATTGACCGAACCGTTGCCGATCAAATGGGCATGCTCGGAACCCTCATGAATGCCTTGGCCCTGCAATCTGCACTGGAAAACATGGGCGTTCAGACTCGGGTTCAGAGTGCGGTTAACGTCGCTCAAGTTGCAGAGTCGTTCATTCGACGCCGAGCGATCCGGCATTTAGAGAAAGGTCGGGCGGTAGTATTTGCTGCCGGTACAGGAAACCCCTATTTCACAACTGATACCGCTGCAGTTCTCAGAGCGCTCGAAATCGACGCAGAATTGTTGATCAAGGCAACAAAAGTAGATGGGGTCTACAACAAGGACCCAAAGAAAAATCCAGATGCTGTTCGGTACGACACGGTGTCGTATTCCGACGCAATCGAGCAGAGGCTGGGCGTTATGGATCAGACAGCTTTTACCATGTGCCGAGAACACAAGCTTCCGCTCATTGTCTTAGATTTTAATCAACCCGGAAGTCTGCTTGATGCAGCCATCGGCGGATCAACCGGCACGCTAGTAGGAGGCGAATAATATGTCAGTTCAAGATATTCTCAAGGATACAGAGCACCGAATGCAAGCTGCTTTGGATGCGATGACGCATGACTTCTCAACTTATCGAACCGGCCGAGCCTCTCCCGCAGTTCTGGAGCGAGTTCATGTTGAGTATTACGGCGTGGAAACCCCAATCAGCCAGATTGCAAATGTCAGTGTTCCAGAGCCTCGACAGCTTCTCATTCAACCTTATGAGAAATCGATGGTTCCGACCATTGAGAGAGCGATCATGAAGAGCGACTTGGGTATCAATCCAGTTAACGACGGAACCGGTATCCGCCTTTCCTTCCCCCAAATGACGGAAGATCGGAGGAAAGAGATGGTGAAGCAGGTCCACCAACGTACCGAGGCTGCTCGCATCGCCATTCGTAACGTCCGACGTGATGCAATCGAACACGTTAAAGGTCTCGAAAAGAAGAAGGAGATCAGCGAAGACGAAGTGAAGGGCAATGAGGCCAAAATTCAAAAGCTGACCGATCATGCAGTCTCCAAGGCTGATGAACTCGGAAAGGCCAAAGAAGCCGAATTGATGGTCGTCTAATCACTCTTGGCCCCTGTGAACTTGGTTTTCAGGGGCCAAACTCAATCTTTACCATGGCAGGAATTTCATCGATGACCCCAAACTCGAAGCCTCTGAACAATATTCAGACATCCGCACTTGAGTTGGGAATCAATCTGGAAGCACTTCCCCACCACATCGCCATCATCATGGACGGAAATGGTCGGTGGGCCAAGAAGCGCGGTTTGGCTCGATTATTGGGTCATCGAGAAGGTTATCGCACTCTCAGAAGTGCCCTACTGACTGCAAGTGAACTCGGGGTAAAGTACCTGACGGTTTACGCATTCTCTGCCGAGAACTGGCGCCGACCGGAAGACGAGGTCGCAGGTCTGATGAAGCTGATTGAAACTGCGGCTAAAGATGAACTCCGAGCCATGCATCAGAACAACGTTCGCGTCTGTGTTGCCGGACGTATGGACCAAGTTCCGGCCGGACTCCGAAAGGCTCTGGAACACGGTATTGAAACCACCAAGAACAACACCGGAATCACCTTTACCCTTGCGGTGAACTACGGTGGTCGGGCTGAGATCGTGGATGCTTGCAAGGCGATTATCGAGTCAGGCGTTCCGAGCGATCAAGTAACCGAAGAACTGATCTCCCGGCACTTATACAATCCGTCTCACCCTGAACCCGACCTGATGATTCGCACCGCAGGCGAAATGCGATGGAGCAATTTCCTTATTTGGCAAGCTGCCTATTGTGAGTTGTACGTAACAGAAGTCCCTTGGCCCGAATTCTCCTCGACTCAGTTACTCGATGGTGTTCTGACCTATCAAAAGCGCACTCGCAAGTTCGGCGCGGTCGTGGAATAACGCACTCGATGGTGCGCGGCCTTCAGGCCGTTGTAAAGAACATCTATATGGTGCGCAGCCTTCAGGCTGCACAAGTCCTACGGCCTTTAGGCCGTTGTAAACCCGTCAATTCGAAACCAATTTGAAAAAGAGCCAAGTGCCTCGACGGAGAACACCACTGTTCGCCTAGTCACTGCACTTCAAATCTGGTGTATCCTACAGGTATTCATCTCGTCCATGGTGGCCGAGGGAGGAACAACTTTGATTCTTACTACACTTATTGGATTCGCTCTTCTGACATCAGGAATTGACAACAAGTCACTCGTCTGTCCCATGACAGGAGAAGATGTCAATGGCTCCAATCTTTCCGTCGATTACGGTGGAACGCGCTACACCATGTGCTGCGGCGGATGCCCAGAAGCATTTAAGAAGGATCCGAAGGCAGCCCTGAAGTCAGACAAATTGGCGGGCAAGACCTACGGTGTTTTCCTTTTTGATCCAATCTCTAACAAGAGAATTGAAGCTAAGAACGCTAAGGCTTCGACGGACTATAAAGGCACTCGTTACATGTTTGCCACTGCCGACGAAAAGAAGACTTTTGACGCCAATCCGAAGCAGTTTGTGAAAACGCCAACCAAGGAGGTTCTGTACTGCGTCGTAGCCAAAGAAGCTATCAAGGACTACGCTTCGGCTGGGGGCTTTGTCGATATCGGAACTACTCGATTCTACTCATGCTGCCCAAACTGCTTGGCCAAGCTGAAAGCCGATCCCAAGTCGTTCGAAGCCAAGGGTGCTGAGCATGTCGCCGACCTCAAGGCAATCGACTCGCCCAAGTAGTTCCTAGACTCCAGAGCTAAT
>Ga0164297_10001936_pt1 | contig 21126 bp, 18 predicted proteins | sample GEODES058metaG_FD_113539 | JGI IMG/M metagenome (GOLD analysis project Ga0164297, IMG submission 113539) | Dystrophic lake water microbial communities from Trout Bog Lake, Wisconsin, USA - GEODES058 metaG | ecosystem: Environmental > Aquatic > Freshwater > Lake | place: USA: Trout Bog Lake... | reverse complement strand
ACACAAAAGCACTCTGCGAATATGGTTTTGAAATTGTAGATACCGTTAAAATAGCAAAAGAGCGGATAATAGAACTAGGAAAACAGGAAAGCAGGTTGGCATTTAGGGCAAAAGTGGGCAGTAGCATCAGTAATTTAGGCACGAAAGACCTAAATGTGTACAAAGGGAAGCTAATTATGGGTATTCCCCTGCTTTTAAAAGCAGGAAATGACTTAATTCTTACAAAGGGATACAGTATTTTCTCGGTAAATAACCCTTCTACTACCGATACAGGCACATTTCTGTTCATTCCCTTGTAGATTATTACACATAAACTTCTAATTCTTACACAAAGCAAGCCGATTCTTACATAAACCGAGGCAAAAACACGAGGATTTCCTCTTTTTTGTGTAAGAATCGGCTTGCTTTGTGTAAGAATTGACTTGGTTTATGTAAGAATCAAAAAGTTTTGTGTAAGTATAGAAATAATATGTGTAAAAATTGACTTTGTAGGCACATTAAGTAAGCCAGTTAGGGTAGTAAAAAAGGCATTTTGCATAGTAACAAAAGGTATTGGGGATGCTTAACAATGAAATTTATGTTTTTGGAATCCATTTGTGTGCAAAATATTGGTAGAAAAGGGTATAAAGTGGAGTGAAAGGAAGGTAGTTGAGTAATTTAGATTTAATTAATGGCAATTTGAATACACATTTATTTTAGTCTGTGGCAAAACTCTTCAATCGCCTGAAGCTTCGAAGCTTTTTTGTGTTGCTAAAAGCCATGCAGCATACCAAATGAACAACAAGTTTAGTAAAGGCGAGGGATTGGATAAATCCTTCTTTTTAATCAGATATTAGATTAACCAATCAAATTACTAAAACGTTTTTACATTCAACATATTATTTGGATAAAATACTCCATCTTTGACTCCTCAAACAAATACTTTTATCTTTTTAAAAAATTAAATTCATGAAAAAAACATTGCTAGTCATTACTTCCTTGGTTGCCACTTTCTTTAGTTATTCGCAGGGTATCGAATTTGAACACGGCACTTGGGCAGAAGTACTTGAAAAGGCCAAGCTATCTGAAAAGCCAATTTTTATAGACGTTTACACTTCGTGGTGCGGCCCTTGCAAAATGATGAGCACCGATGTATTTCCTTTGGCAACGGTAGGCAAAGTGTATAATTCAAACTTTATTTGCTATACGGTTGACGCCGAAAAAGGCGAAGGGCTGAGTATTGCAAAACAGTATGAAGTAAATTTGTATCCTACCTATCTGTTTATAAATGCAGACAAATCGTTGATAATGAAAACCGTTGGGAGGATGGAGGCTGAGAAATTCATTGCATTGGCACAAACAGCCAAGGAGGAACTGAAAACGCCTAAACCCCTTGCGGAATGGGACAAAGAATATGTTCAGAAAAAAAACGATACCGCCTTTCTATTGGCGTATATCCAGAAACGGGCAAGACTGGGAATGAAAAATGCAGCACTATTTGATGAATATCTGGCTCAACTTCCTACTGACAAGCGGACATCGAAAGAGATTGTTGAAATATATCAGCAAGAACGCAACAACTTAACAATAAATTCTCTTGCCTACAAGAACCTACAAACAAATGCTTTTACTTTTTATGCTCAATTGAGCATGTATTTCAATATGATAATATCAGCTACAATCGATAATTCATTTCGCGAGGCTGTGAAGACCAAAAACGAACAGTTGTTGCAACAAGTAGTTGATGCCAATGAAAGCTTGCCGAAAACTCCGGAATCAAAACAAAAGGAAGCGTTTTATATGAACTATTATAAAAACACTGACGATGTGGAGAAATACATTATACATGCAACCAAATATTGTGAAAATAGCTTGATGACTATTTCGCCAGACTCTATTGCAAATCAAGACAAAGCCACCTTTCAACAGTTTGAACTGACCAAGAACCTCTACGCTTCGATGATAAAAGATTCTGCACAAATTGCAGAATTCAAAAATTATATGGAACACGCCCAACGCAATAAATATAGCGAAGCCATAAACAATATTGCCTGGGGCTTCTTTGAGAAAGTAAAGGACGAAAAAGCATTGGGGGATGCCCTGCGATGGTCTAAGAGGTCATTGGAAATATATAGAAACAGCCATAATTTAGACACGTATGCAAACCTATTGTATAAATTAGGGCGAAAAGATGAAGCAATAACTAAAGAGACAGAAGCATTGGATTTTGCAAAAAAGTATAACTATAAACCTAAACCTTATGAAGAGATGCTGCAAAAGATGAATGCAGGTGAGAAAACTTGGAAATAAGCCTTAAAGGGTACATTTAATCTGGTGTAAGACGGTGTTTTATTGGAAGTGATTAGTGCATTGTTTCTTACTTATATCGCTCTGCCTCTAAACGTTATTCAATTATCAAATTATCTATTAAAATACATGATTACTAAAATAACGTCTTTACTTATTGTCATACTATTGTTGTGTTGTGCTAATTTGATGGCGCAAAAAGGTGATTCGGTTTGCATTGTTGGTGGTTCGTGTTACAAAACCCCTAGTGAAGCTTTTAGGAATGCAAAGGACGGCGACAAAATTGTGGTATATGCGGGCACTTATAAGGATGTTGCTGTGCTGTATGCAAATAATGTGACGGTAACGGGTGTTGGTGGGCGACCACTGATTGATGCTACAAACAAAATTGCTGATGGGCTGGGCGTTTGGGTAATTTGTGGCAACAACACTACCCTAGACAACTTTGAAATAGAGAATGAAGATAATGGTTTGAGGGGCGAGGCCGCTTGGGACCAAGCAGCAATCTATTTAAAAGGGTATAACTTGACCATACGAAACATGTATATCCATCATTGCATGCAAGGCTTTTTTAATAGAACCAATGCAGACAATGAAAACAATTTGGATATTGAGAACTCTATATTCGATTTTAACGGCGATGGTGGCGGGCATTCCCACAACATATATGTAAACCATAATATTACCAATTTAACGATGCGTGGGGTATGGTCGCGCAATTGCAATGGGGGGCATATTTTAAAGGTTCGTGCATTTAACAGCGATATTCAAGGTTGTATGTTTACCGATACGGCGGGTATGTCGCTTAGTTGGTTCATCGATTTTCCTGATGGTGGCAATCATAAGTTTATGGGCAATATCGTTGAACACAAAAAACTTAATAGGGGTAGCACGATGATTGCTTATGGCGAGGATGTGCCCAATCCGGTGACAAATAATTTGTTGATAGCGCAAAACACATTTATAAATGATGGGGAAGGTGCATTTTTGGACAAGATTCAAAAAGTAACCCCCACTGTCAATCAAAATATCTTTATTGGACTAAATGCCCCCCTATTGCCTGATAATCAAATTGCGCTGAAAAGCGATTTGGAGAATCCCGTTCTTTATAATTATAGAATCAAAAAGCCTTACCTAGGGCAAGTAAATTATGCTGCCTATCGTTATCTGGACAATGCCAGTTTTGAAAGCAGAAACGATTCTTTTTATGGCGCCTATTAATGAGGAGTAGATAAAAATATTCCTAAATAAATATCAAAAAGCCAATCTGATTCTTGCTGCCAGATTGTGTTTGATTGTGTTTGTTTGGTGTTGAAAATTTCAGTAGCTATTTATTGATTTATCAACTCGAATTTTGCTGTAAGAAAGATTCAATTAGTAACCCTTACTGCACGTCAATATTTCGTTAAAACCCTTATCTGTGAAGGGTTTGGTAAAAGCAGAATATCTATAATAATTACAGGTTACTTTATTGGCTGACCTGTATAAATAATAAATTAATCACATTTAAAAATTTAAAAAATGAAAAAGGGAATTATCGCTATTGCAAGCGTTATTGCAATAACATTTACAGTAGTGTCCTGCAATTTATTTGCACCCTCTCCTGCTCCTAAACCAATTGTAGATTCGCCAAAGACAATCATTGATTCTACTGCTAAAGACACTGTGAAAGCAGCTATTGATTCTACCAAAAAGTAGTCTCTAAATGTTTCTCTCTTAAGTAGAAAAAGAAAGACCATCATTGCAATGATGGTCTTTCTTTTTGTAGTCGTAGTTCCTTTTAAGTACCCTATTTCCGTTTCTTTTTTCCTGGATTATATACTGCATCGGCTTTATCCACCACATCCATAAACTCCTTCTGGGATACATTGTTTGGTTGGGCGGCAGATTGTGCCAACTGCAGAACAGTTTCAAAACCGACGTCTTTAATGTACTTAGAACCTCGTAGAATAGATCCGAACATAGCAACCGAAGTAGCAAAACGGTATGCAGAATCCACGCTCATTATGTCCTTTGTTATAAATGGAATTGTGAATGATTCTTTAATGGTATCCTTGCTTTTGGGCAGTTGGTATTGCAAGTTTAGCTTAGCATAGTTATCAGCACTTGCAACAATATTCTTTTGGGGTTCTACTTCAAAAATAGCCATCAAACTATGACCACTTCCCACCTCGCCACCTTGTATTTTATTGGAAGTATCTGAAATGGCTTCCCTTGGGTTGTCGAAACCGATTAGTCTATATTTGTTTACATAGGCAGGATTGAAAACAATGTTCACATAAGCATCTTCCGCCACGTTGTAAAGTGTTTTTGTAAATTCAGTCACCAATACCTTTTCTGCTTCAGCTATGTTGTCTAAATAAGCATAATTGCCATTTCCTTGCCTTGCCAAAGTCTCGAGTTTACTGTCTTTAAAATTGCCCATTCCTACACCAAGGCAGGTAAGGCTCACTCCCGTTTGTTTCTGGGTTATAATCATATCCTCCAACTCCTGATCATTGCTTTGCCCGACATTAAAGTCTCCATCAGTTGCAAGAATCACCCTATTGTTTGCTTCCTTATTGAAATTTGTTTTTGCCAAATCATACGCAACCCTAATTGCACCACTGCCTGGCGTATCTCCATCAGCATACAAAGCATCAATTACTTCTATTATTTTCTCTTTCTCAGCCCCACTTGTTGGAAATAATGCTACCCTTACTCCACCTCCATAAGTTACTATCGATATTCTATCCTGCGGACGAAGATTTGCTACCAACAATTTAAAAGCAGCCTGCAACAAAGGCAACCTATTTGGCTGATCCATTGAACCTGATACGTCAATTAAAAATACTAGGTTACTTGGAGGTACACTATCAAGATTCAACTTAGGGGCTTGCAGGTTTACAAATAGCAATTGGTCGGCACCATTCCATGGACAATTAGTTATTGTTGAATTTAAGCTAAACTTCTTTGTTTTATTTGATTGGCTGGCAGCAGGTTTCAGACTAAAATAATTAAGCATCTGCTCTATCCTGACTACTTGGGTAGGTGGTTTTAGTTTGTTGAAAATAAAACGGCGGATATGACTATACGATGCCCTGTCTATGTTTAATGCGAATCCTGTTTCGGGGTTCGTAGCAGCATTCACGAAGCTATTCTCGATCAGGTTGTTATAGCTTTCGCCCATATCGGTTTTGGTGATGATGTCTGATGCTACACCGAGGTTTTTTGTTAGTGAAGTCAATCGGTTTTGCATCTCCATGGACGTTCCTCTCACGAGTTTCATAGTAATTTTCTGGTAATCTTTTGCAGGAGTCCCCATTCTAATGGTCTCAAATCCGTCCATTATCAATGTAAGTGTGTCTATGGCCTTTGGTGTGGGGAGTCCAAACGAGCCATCATCTCCTGAGAAGAAATTCAACTCTCCTTTTGTCTGCATGTGTATCCTAACACCCACTAATGGTTTGCCTTTTTCGTCCCGTACTTCGCCACGTAAATAATATTGGGCAAAAGAACAGGGTAAACAAAATAAAATTAAAAACAATGTTAGTGGGGATCTCATCTGGGTTCAAAATTGAAGGCTAAGGTAAGTATATCATTTACTTATTGAAAACTTTTTATCTACAACAAAAATGTCTTGCAACTATTGCTGCAAGACATTTAAGTATATCCATCTATTTCACTAACACTTTGAGCTTCTTTGAGTCTTAGTTTCTTTTGGCAAATCTTTCCTCGCCACGAAGGCGCAAAAGCTCAAAGAAGCACAAAAAAAGTAATAAGAAAAAGAAGGCTTAGTATTTCTTTGTGTTTTAATGACTATGTGACAAAAACTCTACAAAACACCCTTTGTACTTGGCAAAGCATTGCTTAAAGGGTCGCGCTTAACAGCCATTTTTATTGCTTTGGCAAATGCTTTAAAGATGGCTTCTATCTTGTGGTGTTCGTTATCGCCCCGGCAATAGATATTTAGGTTGCACTTTGCTGCATCGCTGAATGATTTAAAGAAATGAAAAAACATCTCGGTAGGCATCTCCCCTATTTTCTCCCTTTTAAATTCAGCGTCCCACACTAACCAGTTACGTCCACCAAAGTCTATCAATACTTTGGCTTCTGCTTCATCCATTGGCAAAGCAAAACCATACCTTTCCATGCCTCTTTTATCCGCCAATGCTTTTCCAAAAGCTTCACCAAGTGCAAGCCCGGTATCTTCAATTGTGTGGTGTTCATCTATATACAAATCACCCTTTGTTTCAATCGTTAAATCTATGTTACCATGACGTGCAATCTGGTCAAGCATGTGATCAAAGAAACCTAAGCCAGTATTGATGCTCGCTTTGCCGCTTCCATCAAGGTTCAATGCAACTTTTATCTTCGTTTCGTTCGTATTGCGCTCGTGAACCACACTGCGGACACCTAGTTTCAGAAAAGTATAAATTTCATTCCAATCACTTGTTTCCAAGGCTATAGTTTGGCGAAGTTCCTTTTCTTGTTCATCAGTAAATTGCAATGTTTTAACGGGGGACGTGAGATAAATTGCTTTTGTCCCCAAGTTCTTTGCCAATTGAATATCGCTCCACCTATCCCCAATCACAAAAGAATTTTCCAAATCATAGTCTACATTATTCATCAAATGACTAACCATTCCCGTAAAAGGCTTGCGGGTATTTTTGCCCTCACTAGCAAAAGAACTATCCACATGTACTTCATCAAACACAAAACCTTCGCCAGCAAGGGTGCGCAACATCAGGTTTTGGGAGGGATAGAAGGTTTCGGAAGGATAAGAATCGGTACCCAAACCATCCTGATTGGTGACCATGACTTTATAATAACCCAGCTCGGCGGCAATCTTTGCCAAAGCGGTGATACATCCCTTTACAAAAACTGTTTTATCGATACTATCCACCTGAAAATTCTCCGGTTCTTGCAGTATCACACCATCCCTATCTATAAAAAGTATCCGTTTCATATAGTTAACCCTCTCTATTTACTTGGCAAATGTATCATTACTCATTATTAAAAAATTGAAATAAACAAAAAAGGTCTTGGACGATAAATCCAAGACCTTTTATTTGAAGAGATAGGTTTAATAAAAACCGTGTTTTAATAATAAACTACCTTGTCAACAGAGTGCATCACCCCATTTTTTACAATAATGTTACTTGTACTTACTTTAACACCAGGAAATGCTGCTAATCCCTTAGAAGTAGCCCCTTGAGTGCTACCAGGAAAAGCATTGATATAAATGGACTCATAAGTAGAATTTGAATCAGACTGACTCAAACATATTGTATTGTAAGGGTAGGGTAGCCCAGACATAGTATTATGAAACAAATTAACCGAATCTGCATGCCAATCTATTACATCAGAATTTGGAGCGTCATTAAGGACAAATGAAATTGGAATATTGTTGAAATTATATAAGCCTGGAATGATGAGATACAATAAATTATTCTTAACAGAATCTGGGGTGTATTGTGACCAACTTGTGGCTGCAACCGATTTGCCATTAACCTTCACTTTGTTGTGCCCCCAATAAGAACTAGTAGAAACACTACCTGTAGAATTATGATAAATTATTGCGGAATCGGAATAAAGAATGTAAGTTGTATTAGGCTGCAAATATAAGTTGGTGTCAATACCAGAATACATAATTGCCTGATACATCAATGAGAAAAGTGAATCGCCTTTTCCCTGTCCCCGGCTCTTGATAAAGTCCCAAGCAGTCATTCCTGTATTGGGATTTATTGTACCCCCAAGAAATGGCTGATTTGTTTGCAATGGCAACCCAGCCAATTTATTACAACTTACTATCCCCATTATTAGGCAGCAAATCAATAAATTGGTAAATATAAACTTGTTATATAAACTCTTATTTTTCATAAACTTCAATTTCTTTGAATACTAATTTGAATATGGGTAATTCTGTATTATTGGGTAAGTTTCGTTGGGACCATCGGCATCAATTAATGCAGTTCTAGAAATTGGCCACAAAAGCTTTAACGCCTGTAACCCCGAAAAACCAGTTGGAGTCAGATTCAGTTTTATCTGTCTGGCTTTTACATAACGATCCATCAATGTTATGAGCATATAATTGGTGTTGCTAGTATTGTTCCTCAATAGGTCGAACCACCTTTTACCCTCAGCAAAAAGCTCTACTTGTCTTTCATCCAGAATTGCATTTCTAACATCAGAGTTAACGCCTAGTGCATCTATTGTTGTAAAATTATTGTACGCACTAGCCACTATTGGTCCTGCTTGTGCTCTGTTTCTGACTGCTCTAACATTATTAAGAGCTGTGGCAGTATCCCCCAAAGCATTGCTGGCCTCTGCTTGCATCAACAAAACATCAGCATATCTGTAGAAGGGTAACCTTACCTGATTTTGCTCTCTTGGTGGCACAATAGGCGATCCTGTGTTAATGTCGATAGGATAAAATTTCCAGATAAATTTAGGCTGCCCGCCGAGATTACTCGCATAGATTATATTTTGTCTTATGTCAGTATATCCAGCAGCTATTTTTGTTGGACTTGTTGCCCAATATCCGTGAAAGAAATCGGTACTAGTATCTATTACATAATTGGAGGTGTTGCCAGTAGAACCCAACTTTGTCCCAATCCCGTTCTTCCCGTCCAAGACAAAGTTCCAATCTAATGACCAAATATTTTCGGCAGTTGCTTCAGAAACAAACGCATCTTTATATACAGTTGGATCTGAAACTAAGTTGTATTGCCCAGAATTAATAATTTGACTAGTATAATTAATAGCATTTTGATAATATTGAGTTGGGGAAATACCCAACTTAATAGCACGTGAAGCCTGCCACATTGCTACCTCTGCCTGCAGTGCAAGAATAGCACCAGGAGAAACAAAATAAGGATTCTTAGGTTGTGGACTAAGATATTTCATATATTGATAAGCAAGGGCAAGGTCTGAGTTAATTACATTAGCTATCACACTATCTTGGTTTGAGCGTCCTAATGGTTTTATGGAATCCAATGATTCAGTTGGTGTCAATCGAACTGGCACATCACCCCAAAGTCTAACCGCCCAGAAATACATAAACGCTCTTACTGTCAGTGCTTGTGCTTGATAATATTGTAAAGTAGCTATATTTATTTTATTTGCTTGAACACTATCGAAATAGCAGGTATTTGGCAAATACTTAAGAGCCAGATTGCATCTTAGTATTGTGTTGTATAAATTGCCCCAATCAGCTGAAGCTACTGTCGATGCATCCAATCCATTGATAGATACATTCACTTGATTTTCTCCAGTTCCACCATTGGTAAAGTTATCAGAACGGGCGTCCCCCCATTCAGTAAATGTATTGCTAAATGTATTTTGCATTCCTGCATATAACGCAGCATTTCCTGCAGCAGCATCTGCGGCGGTTTTCCAAAATTGCGTAGCAGGAATACTAGCAATGGGTTGTTGATCTAATTGTTTGGTGCAACTCCAAAAAGAGAAACATACAATAGAAACTAAACTTAAAACTATTATTCTTTTCATATCGATTTATCTTTAAAAAATGATGTTAAGACCCAATCCTAATTCTCTCTTTCTTGGATACCTGCCCAAATCATATCCAGGCGTGAGGATACTGCTAAAAGAGATTTCAGGGTCATACCCTTTATACTTTGTCCATAATGCTAGGTTGTTGCCAAATGCAAATATGGAAATATTGTTAAACTTCAATTTGGTAGCAAAGTCTTTTAACTGATAAGAAAATCTAACATTTCTCAACCGAATGAAAGAAGCATCTTGAACATACAAACTACTGATATTGGTAGTATTCCCAGTACCTGAATTAACTGCAATCTTAGGATACATAGTTACATCGCCAGGATTTAACCAAGCTTTTTGAATAAAATCAGGCGTTGGTGTATTGTTGGTAGCACTTAATTGATTCATACTAAAGAACTCTGCGTTATATAGCTGATTACCCCAGCTGACATAAAAATTAAATGTCAAACTGAATTGTTTGTATGTGAAGGAATTTGTAAGGTCACCAAACCATTTTGGTATTGCATTGCCAATTACTTGCCTGTCCCTATCGTCAATTACACTATCCCTGTGACCATTAGGACCAAGATTATCCCATATAGCATCTCCACCACCCAGTTGGATACCATTGGTGGTAATTGCCTGATGTGTTCCTGTATATTGTTTCCCGTCCAAATAGTAGGTAGTGTTACCTTGTCCATCTACTTTTGTTGTCAATAACTGCCAATCAGATGAATAAGCATTAGATTGAGTATATTGATAAACACCTTTTGCAACATAACCATATAAGTCTCCAATGCGACCTCCTTCTTGCAAACGCCAAGCATTTACACCACTTGACTGTGCCAATATTGGCGTATGATTAGCAAGTTGTAATACTTTATTGTAATTAACAGACATATTCCACGCAACGTTCCAAGTAAATGTCGGGGTTTTATAAGGGTATCCGTTTATGTTGAATTCAATACCCGAATTACGTATTGAACCAATATTTACTTGTGAATTTTTTAGCCCAGTAGTTTCATCTAATGGTTCTTGATACAGCAACTTGGTCGTCAATTTATTGTAAAAATCTACAGACACACTCAACCGCCCCCTAAGTAAAGCTAAGTCAAGACCAAGATCAAATTGCTTGACCACTTCCCAACTTAAGTTAGGATTGCCCAATTGTGAGGAAGGTGCTATCCCTGCTATTGTTCCACCATCAGGACCACTGTAAGAATCACTTCCTATTGTATAGAGATTTGAATAACCATAAGGAGGAACATTATCGTTACCAGTTACACCATAACTAGCCCTAAATTTACCATCATCCAAATATTTTTTTGCCCAATCCATAAAATTTTCTTCCGAAAAACGCCAACCCAAGGAAACTGCTTCAAACACCCCCCAACGATGGGATGGAGCAAAAACAGAGGAGCCATCTACACGAACACTGCTATTAATTATATACTTACCTAAATAGGAATCTCCCAAACGAGCATAATATGACTGCCTGACTATTCTGAATGGTTGGGGAATAGAAAGGAAATAATAATTGGCAGCATTGATAGTCTGTAGATATTCATCTCCTCCTAAGCCACCTCCAGATTCATAAGAAGGAGTAAAATATGTATGATCTTTACTAGTACCTAATACACCATTGACAGTATGCTTTTGATTGAAAACTTTTGAATAATTGAAATATGCTTGCACCTGCCAATAGGTACTGAGGCTGATTGTATCGACAAGGGCATCGGTGCCATTAGCACTAAGTACATATGGTGAGAAATATAGGCTACGTTCATTTGTAAGACCAAGATTGGAGGTAACAGTAAACTTCAAACTATTATTGATTATATAGTTTATCGAGTTAAAAATGCTGCCGCTGTATATATCATGGTTTGTCTTTCTTTCAACAGCATCTGCAACAGGATTAGATGACCCACCAATTGGCGCAGTAAAAGTTCCGTCAGCATTATAAGTAGGTAACCAAGAAATACGTTCCAATGCAGGTAGGAATACATTTCCATCACTAATAACATTTTCAGTTCTGTAAGAAGCTTGAATTCTAGTGGCAAAAGTTATTTTATTGCTCGCTTTGTAGTCAATATTAAAACGCCCCCTAGCTATATTAGACCAGCTATTAATTACGATGCCATTATCATCCAACAAACTGAAACTTCCCAAATACGTTAGGTTTGGGGCACCGCCGCTAATACTTAAATCAGTTTGATTCTTTGCTGCAACACGTGTTAAAAGAGATTGGTAATCATTGTCAACAGAATTGATATTTGGATTGAGTGTATCCGAATTTGCAGCTTTTCCCGTGTAGTGTGCTAACTTATTTTCGAATAAATGCCTATCAGCATTATTAGCTTGTGGAAGTTTATGTGACAACCAGCCTATGCTTGTCGTTTGCCTGACATTAATCCTAGGCTTTCCGTCCCTGCCCCTCTTGGTTGTAATTATAATGACGCCATTAGCTGAACGAGAACCATATATAGCAGCAGAAGCGGCATCTCGCAATATCTCCATCGATTCAATATCGCCCGGATTAATCCCATCCATACTCGTTCCCTCAGCACCATCGATTACAAACAAAGGATTTGCCCCAGCAAACAATGTAGAAATACCTCTGATGTGAATGGAACTTTGTGCTCCAGGCCTTCCCGACTCCTGACTTATTTGCACGCCAGGCGTTTGCCCTTGCAAGGCATCATAAACATCCACTGCCTGCCTCTCTTCAATTTGTTTGGCACCAACAGAGGATATAGCACCAGTAACATCTCTTTTCTTTTGAGAGCCATACCCAATAACAACTACTTCATCCAAGCTTGAACTACCGGGGATAAGACTCACATCTATGTTGGTTCTGTTGCCTACCTTTTCCTCAGCAAGCATGTGTAAGCCAGAGAAAATCAAGACAGCTTTTCCATTTGGCACACTCACAGAATAATGCCCCTTTTCGTCTGTTACGGTAGCAGTTGTAGCTAGCCCCTTTATCTTTACTTCAATACCCGGCAATCCTAAACCAGTGGTATCTTTTACTGTCCCGGAAACTTTAAGTTGCTGTGCTTGTGCCTTTAAATTAAAAGATAACAACACAAGAAAGAATAAGCTAAAAACAATGCAGCGTGTTTTTTTCATTATGGCAGAACATTTACTTTTTGAACAATTATAAAAATTACAAGGCAACCCTATAAATGATAATCTTTTCAATAATTTCACAACAGAAAACAATCATTTTCTGACTGATTAGAACGCAAATCTAGTATCCAAATCTATTACTCCTGCAAAAAAATCCGGTATCGTTACCGGTAACGGTAACGAAATGAATAACCAGAAATAAGTTGTAGATTACCAATAAATGTAAGTTACTAGAAAGCTGATGTCAGTCCAACTACTTGCTTAGAAAGTAATGGATAAACGTGAGGCAAAGCCGCTTTGAAGCGTTGATAAGTTGGAGTGGAAATATTCTTTAAACTGAAGGGTTCAACTTTTATGTATTGTTTGTTTTCACCTGCATTTCGCCCGTACTTATACGCATAAGTGAACCATCCATTAGACTCTAATTTCACTTCTGCCAAATCGGTATTAGGTACGCAAATGAAGAAGTGGGGTTTTCCTTTAGTCGTTGCTGTTGTTTCCAAATTATTTTCTCTAAGTGCTAAGTAAGCTTCTTTTGCTGTTTCAAAAGCAGGATCTATTAGCTCCACATGCGCAGCCATTACGCCACGATAGCGATAAGTATTGCCGTTTTTAAAATTATACAACTCCTTCAAAACTTTAGTAATCGTATCTTTCATATACGGATAATGTGTGCAACCGAGAATCAAAGTATTCAATGGCAAACTAATGTTTTGGGCACGCATCTTCTCCAATAAAGTCACCAAATGATAACGCACATAATTTTCAGGGTCATTAATCTGAACATCTAGGCAGTTATTGGGACTATTTGGATCATACTCACAAAGTAATTTGTTGAAAGATTTATCAAAATGATAAGCAGGCAGCAAGCTTGTATCAATAGTAAGTGATGTATTTTTTAATGATGGACCACGGTAATTGCTCCTTGGTTTGGTAGCAGTATCATTGAAATAATCATTGTCTCTGTCAATACTTTCTGCCAAGCCAACACCACCCTGACTAACAATACTCAAATCGCCAACACCCGGATACTTTTCTGCAAATGCCTTCAAAGTACGCTGATAGCCATTTGATGCTACCGTTCCAGCAGTTGCAAATACCCCAATAGTCCCCTTGTGTTTTTGTTGGTACACCAAAGCAGCCTTCGATCCCGCATCTATTACACCGATGCAAGGCACGCCTTTTTTGTTTTGTTCAATGTATGCTTTCATATCGCCCAAAGCATACGCAGTAGCGGTATTACAGGCTACCACAACCATTTTTACATTCAACTTATCTGCTTTTACCCATGTATTCCCTGATGGTTTGTCGTATTGATTAGCCAATAAAAACTTTAAATTTTTCAGTACATGTTCTTTCAATAAATCTGTTTTGCCCGCAGCGGCATAATTGCCATAAGGCATATTGGCTTGGTCGGCAAGGTATTGGAATTGTTCTTTTTCGAAATCAGGTTTGCCATCTGCACCTGGTTTTCCTGTTTCATTATTAAATTCATCTAGCTTTAATATTGCTTCCAAAACGGTCAATCCGCCCGTTCCAGAATCGAACACGCCTATTGGCAAAGAGGTATCATTGGTTTTTGCTGCTTGTTGAGCCAAGCTACTAACCTGAATCGCAACCAAAAGAGATAATGCGATGTAATATTTTATTTTATTCATAATACAATACTTGCTGTTATACTAAAAGTGGAGGTAAGGAAAGTTTTGTAACTGTAAATAGCAACATTGTTATAGGAAATAACAACCTTGTTTTTACAAATAACAACATGGTTATTGAGAATAACAACCTTGTTTTTACAAATAACAATATGGTTATTGAGAATAACAACCTTGTTTTTACAAATAACAACATGGTTATTGAGAATAACAACCTTGTTTTTACAAATAGCAATATGGTTATTGAGAATAACAACCTTGTTTTTACAAATAACAATATGGTTATTGAGAATAGTAACCTTGATATATCTATTAACTAATGTAAAAGCATAAAAAATGAATCTCATCATCAATAATTCAACCCAATTTCAACAAGCCCAATCATTTTCTAAGCTATGATACTAAGTTTGCAAAATGTTACACGCAAAAGGAATCACAAAGAGTTATGGTCCATTAAACATTTTGAAAGGGGTGGATTTATCTGTGGAGAAGGGAGAAATAGTATCCATCGTAGGCAGTTCGGGTGCAGGAAAAAGTACATTATTGCATATTTTGGGCTCACTTGATACGCCCGATGCTGGCACAATATTCATTAACAATGAACCTGTTCATTCATTAAAAGGGAGTAAACTAGCCGCTTTCAGGAATAAAGACATCGGATTTGTATTCCAGTTCCATCATTTATTACCAGAGTTCAGTGCCATAGAAAATGTATGCATACCCGGATGGATCGCTGGAAGAAGCAAAAGGAAAGTGAAGGAAGAAGCAACCAAACTGTTAAATTTATTAGGATTGAGCCAACGATTAGACAATAAACCAGACCAGATGAGTGGTGGCGAACAACAACGTGTTGCTGTAGCAAGGGCATTGATAAACAACCCAAGCATCGTTTTTGCCGATGAACCAACTGGCAATTTGGATAGCGCCAATGCCGAAGCACTACACCATTTATTTCTTGAACTTCGTAATACCCTCCAACAAACCTTTCTTATCGTTACACACAACGAAGAACTTGCCTCCATGAGCGACCGCACCATCCACATGAAAGATGGAAGAATAGTTTAAACAGTGAGCAGTGAGCAGTGAACAGTAAACAGTAAGCAGTAAGCAGCGAACTATAAGTTGATTACAATTAAAAGTTGACAGGAATAATAAGGGAAACTACTCTATTCACAAAGTTCACTACTCACTACTCACTACTCACTACTCACTACTCACCGTTTACTATTCACTGATTACTGTTTACTGCTCACTGTCAACTGTTCAACTGACGAATGTTTGCTTTATTGAAATATGCCGCTGATACTTTTGCAGCGTTAATCAAATCAGTATAGTTTATGAAAAAAACACATTGTCTTCTTATCAGTTTTTTAGCTTTAACTACAATTACAAACGCACAAACTGCAACCACTCCTAAAATTACAGAGTATTTCGCAGTTTATCACACTATCGGGTCCTATTCCAATCATAGCAATCCCGCTTACATCTTTGGTTCCAACACTTACAAAATGTATTTACCATTTGGCATCAATGTATTTAAAAACCCTAAAGTTGGTTTTTCTATAGAGATAATGCCTTGTTTCGAATCTATCAATACCTCCGACAGTGGCAAAAGTCTAAGCAAAATAAGTGAAGTAATTTTCCATCCAGGCTTGGTCTTTCCTTTGAAACACGGATTCACCTTAACTGAAAGAATCGCGATGTCTACTTCGGGCAGATACGGTGTGACCCAAGTACTTTCAAAAACATTGTATAAAGATAAATACAACAGTTACTACGCTGCAATTCCTTTGGCACTTAGGTTTGGAAATGAAAATGATGGTGGTAAAAACTGCTTTTTCTGGGGTCTTACATTGGGAACTTCATTTTAAATTGATTGCCTCTGAGGCTCAGAAAAAAAGCAGAGAAAACTTAATTCTTGTCTGCTTTTCGTTTTCTGTTTCCTCAGTGACTCTGTGGCAAATAAAAACAGTTTCCTATTTCGCCAGCACCTCCAATGCTTTTTTGATGGTGGTATCTGATTTATTCACTACTTCATAATACCCTTCTGTTCTAATTATTTGTCTAGCCATCAAGGCTTGCATCCGCTGTAGGATTTCAGTTTTCTCCGAAGGTGTAACTTCTGAAAGGTCTATTCCATCCCTCTGTGAAGTTGTTGTTTTAAGTGCTTTCCATTCTTCTTCCCCTGCTACAAACTTTTGTTCAAGTTGGATTGTGGTGGTTATGTTCTGAAATTTCGCTTTATTGGCTATGTAATAATGATAAACGAAATTGTGTAGCGTACTCCTGAAATAAAAACGGGTATAAGCAACTGTAGATTTGGTGGTATCTATGGGCACAAAAATGTCTGGAGTAATGCCGCCGCCGCCATAAACCGTATGTCCGCTAGGGGTTTTGTAAGCTTTTCCTTTATTGCTAATGCTATCTTCTTTCAGCATTTCGCCATCGTGGTATCGGTTTATCAATTCATCCTCATAATCCTTTCTACTTTTATTTGTGTATGGCTTTTGAATATTCCTACCTAATGGGGTATAATATCTTGCAACCGTAAGTCTTACTGCACTACCATCACTCAACTGAAATTGTTGCTGCACCAATCCCTTCCCAAAACTTCTTCTTCCAATAATCGTTGCCCTGTCCCAATCTTGTAAAGCTCCACTCAATATCTCACTGGCACTTGCCGATGTTTCGTCAATCAAAACCACCAATGCACCCTTTTCAAACAGCCCTTCTTTTTTGGCCTTATATTCCGTTCTAGGCGACTGACTTCCTTCGGTATAAACAATCATTTTGTCTTCATCCAAAAACTCGTCGGCTATGGCTGTGGCTTCACTAACCAATCCTCCGCCATTGCCTCGCAGGTCGAGAATCAGTTTCTTCATTCCTAGTTTTTGTAATTTTTCAAGGTTCTGCATAAACTCCTCATACGTTCTATCGCCAAATTTATTCAACTTTATATAACCCGTTTGTGGGGCAATAATGTACGCAGCATCAACGGTAGGCACGGGTATATTGCCCCTGATAACCGTAATATCTAATCGCTTTCCATTACGCAATAAGGTTATTTTGACTGATGAACCAGCTGGTCCACGAAGGTTTTTCCTAATGTCATCAGGATTAATTTGTTTTCCCGAAAGGGCAACCGTATCATTTGATTTCAGCAACATATCGCCTACTTCCAAGCCAGCTTTCTCCCCAGGACCGTCTTTTATCACGTTCATCACATTCACCGTATCATTAATCATTTGATACTCCACCCCAATTCCCTGAAAGTTTCCCATCAGGTCGTCATTCACATCATTCAAATATTTTGAAGGGATATAAACCGAGTGTGGATCGAGGTGGGAAAGCAGGTTGTCAATCACCAATTGGTTGATACTATCTGATTTTTCTGGGTCCACGTATCGTTCCTTTATCAAGTCCACCACTTCTTGAATCGAGTTCTTTTTGCCACTACCCATAAACACGGCGCTGTTGGTTTTATCGTGTAGTTGATAGCCGATAATCATCCCAATTATCATCAAAACAGAAAATAAAAGGGGTAACCAAACCTGTAATTTTTTATTAGCCATAGTAATTTGTGTTCGTGCCGAAGTTGAAGGCAGCAAATATATCTGTAATAAGCTATTAGCAAGAGGACGGGACGCAACACAATGAGTTTTATAACCTAAAACAAGCAATTTGTACACCCGTACAGAACTTTGGTATGGAAGTACAAACAAGCATTTGTATTTAAAAAAGATGGTTTCTGAATACAATTTATAATTTTAATGCCTCAAATGAGGCAATTGATGCCTTGGAAATAGGGATAGTATTCGATATTTGGTAATTTGAATTGCTTTTTTATGAATTACTAAAGCAATGTTATCTAAATATCGACGAGGTCTAATATTATTTTTTGATAATTTCAGAATCAAACTATCTTTATCAGATAAATGGTTGATTAAATAAGTAAAATGGACAAAATAGTAGAGCAAAATTTACCTGCAATAAAACACATCTTTATAAGCCACGGGGTAGAATGTGCCTACTTGTTTGGGAGTGCAGCAAAAGGTACGACCAATGCACAAAGCGATGTGGATTTTCTATTTAAATTTCCATCCGATATGGATTATGTGGCTTATGCAGATAATTATTTTGATATGCAGGAAGAACTACAAAAGTTACTGAATAAAAAGGTAGATTTGGTAGCTGAAGAAACACTTTCGAACCCTTATTTGATTGAGAAAATTAATAGCCAAAAAATACAGTTGCTATGACTATAGACGAACTGAAGCTGTTGTCAGACATTAAAAATGCGATAGAATCTATTGATGAACATTTAGAATGCAGGAGAGATTTTAAAGAATACCTAACCAGCAAAACTAAGCGAAGGGCTGTGGAGAGGGAATTGGAAATTATTGGTGAAGCAATGAATAACTTACTAAAGTTAAACCCAGAGATAAAACTTTCGTATGCAAGGATAATTGTGAATCTGAGGAATCAAATAATACATGCTTACGACAACGTAAACAACACAATTATTTGGAAAATAGTGATGAAAGATTTACCTGTTTTGCTCAAGGAAGTGAATGAATTAATAACAAAATAACAATTTATGGCAGTACAATTAATTGCGGATAGCGGTTCTACAAAGTGCGAATGGTGCCTGTTGTATAATGGTAAAAAGAAGATTATCAACACACAGGGCATCAGTCCCTATTTTGTAAAGCGCGAACAGATAGTTGCCATTCTAGAACATGAATTAATGCCCGAATTGAAGAATGCCGAGGTGGAAGAACTGTATTTTTACGGCACGGGATTAACCAATCCTACCAACGAAAAAGTAGTAAGATTGGCTTTGAAAGAAGTATTTTCTGGCGTAGAAATAATGTTGGAAGATGATTTATTGGGTGCGGCAAGGGCTTTGTGCGGACACGAAAAAGGGATAGCTTGCATCTTAGGAACTGGCGCAAACTCGTGTTATTACAACGGAAAAAAGATTGTAAAGAACAGTCCGGGCTTGGGATATATTTTGGGGGATGAAGGAAGTGGGTCTTACCTAGGCAAGAAAGTGATCCAATATTATCTCTACAATACCTTCGATGAAGACCTCATGTATCGATTCAACAAGAAGTTTGGGGTGAAAAAAGACGAGATTTTGAATAGTGTTTATAAGCAACCATTGGCAAACAGGTACTTGGCGAGCTATGCCATTTTCCTTGCCGAAAATCGTGGGCATTATATGATTGAAAATATTATTGAGGATGGATTGAATGATTTCTTTTTTAATCATCTATATAAATATGAAGAGACTTGGAAGATGCCCATCAACTTTACGGGCAGTATTGCATTTGGTTTTCAGGATATTCTTCAAGAACTTTGCAATACGTATGAACTAGAATTGGGTACCATTTTGCAAAGCCCAATGGATGGTTTGATTGAATTTCACAAGGAATAAAGTAAACAGTGAACAGTAACTTGTAACATTGTAATAAAAAGAAGCTTCTGATTAATGCACCTCTTGGAACCATATTTTAACTGGCGTTATATGTACAATGCGGAAGAGGACAAACGGTCTCCTTTTTACGGCGTGGTACATAGCGAATTTGAATTTTCTACAACAGTTTACAACTACTACATCCATCCGCAATGGGAAGATTTTGGTAGTAATACCCTTTACCTCAAAATTATTTATGTGGATTATGAGTTGAGCTTTGCTATCATAGAAATGATTGGTGAATGGAACGACGCCATTGAGAATGACATCATGGAACTAAAACGAGAAGTGATTGATAAACTTGCCTTTTATAAAATCAACAAGTTTATTCTGATAACCGAAAACATACTCAACTTCCATAGTGGCGACAAAGATTATTACGAAGAATGGTTTGAAAATGTAACTGACGAAAACGGCTGGATTGTTTCCCTCAACATGCCCGAGCAAAGCCAATATGACTTCAAGAAAAGAAAACTTCACTACCTAATTGAGCTAATGGAAATCCCAGAGTGGCGTACTTACAAGCCATATCACCTTTTTAAGAAAATAGATGATGAGATAATGAAACGCTTGGATTAGATAGTAGATATTAGTTAGTAGATATTATTTGTGGGATTGCTTAATATCTAATATCTATTATCTACTATCTAAAAAATAAGGTCTTCATACGCTGCTTGCAACTCATTATATGCGTGATTATCTTTTGCTTTTTTTGCAGCTTCCATTCCTTTTTCGTACCAATTTATGGCGAGGTCAGTGTGCTCTAGTTTCTCTAAAAGCTTAGCCAAATGATAATAAGAACCTACATAATCGGGGCTATCGACCAATATTTCTTCGAACAATATCCTTGCTTTTAAGTCCTCCCCTATCTTGATATATTCCAATGCCAAAGCGTGCCTAAGGAAGTTATCTTTCGGCGTAGCCTTTAAATATTCTTTCAGTTTTTCTATCCTTTCCATAAGTAAGTTATAATTTAACGTGAGTTTTGGGTGTTACCTAGTTAAAAATCGACGGCAATCTTTCCAGAAAAGTATAGGCACACAATCCAGCAAATACATTCAAGACCGCATTGATAGGGCTTCTATGCCTTGT
>Ga0164297_10001935_pt1 | contig 21127 bp, 18 predicted proteins | sample GEODES058metaG_FD_113539 | JGI IMG/M metagenome (GOLD analysis project Ga0164297, IMG submission 113539) | Dystrophic lake water microbial communities from Trout Bog Lake, Wisconsin, USA - GEODES058 metaG | ecosystem: Environmental > Aquatic > Freshwater > Lake | place: USA: Trout Bog Lake... | reverse complement strand
TGGCGAAAACTATTGGGTCAATATTTCTGTTGCCCCAGTTTCAGATGGTGTCGGCGGCTATAAACACTGGGTTTATGTTCAACGGGATGTAAATGATAGGCGCAGGCATTTGCAAGCAATAGAAGAGCAAAACAAAAAATTGAAGGAAATTGCTTGGATACAATCTCATGTGGTTCGGGCACCTTTGGCTCGCATAATGGGTCTGGTAGATTTACTCTCGGAACAGCATAGCAACGAGGATATAGATAATTCACAAATCATAGAAGCCATTGCTTCATCTGCGAATGAGTTAGATGAGATAATAAGAAAAATTGTTCAAAATACCGAAAACGTTCAAAACCAAACCAAGCCATGAGCTTAAATGTATTGATTGTGGATGACGATAAAGTCATAACGCTGTTACACAAGGTAATGGTTGCAAAAAGTAAAATCTGCTTAAACCCACTTCTTTTTAGCGAGGGCAAAGAAGTATTGAATTATCTTTTGAGAGAATACAAAGAAGACGAACATTATCTTGTTCTGCTCGATATAAATATGCCTGTTTTAAATGGCTGGGAATTTTTGGAAGCCATACAAAAGGAGGTTTTTGGAAAAGAATTGTTCGTGGTAATAGTAACTTCTTCTGTGGATAGCAGCGACAAGGTAAAAGCAAAAAACTACCCTCAAGTAATAGGGTTCTTAGAAAAGCCATTGAGGATGGATAGTTGCAATTATATAAAAACGATACCTGAATTAGTACAATTCTTCTCTTAATTAAACTTTTTTTCAATAATTTTCGGTTTATTTCAATTGTAATCTATCTCATTTGAAGCTAAACTCCTACATTTGCCGTCCTTTCGCAAAATAGCGGTATGGTGACTGCTATAAAGTTGAAAATTATTATCAGGTAAGTAAAATTTTAAAAGATGAAACAAACATTTCAACCACATAAAAAGCGTCGTAAAACCGTACATGGTTTTCGTAAGCGCATGCAATCAGCTAATGGACGTAAAGTTTTAGCTAGCCGCAGGGCAAAAGGTCGTAAATACCTTACTGTTTCCAGCGAAAAGGGTTTAAAATAATTATAGAAAGATTATTCTCGAATCATATTTTAAAGACTGTTTCCTTTTGGAAACGGTCTTTTTTTATTTAAGCACTTAAATTTTATTTTGATAGATAAGCAATCATACAATTTCAATAAACAAGAGAAACTAAAGAGTAGAAAGCTCATTGAAAAGCTGTTTGCCGAAGGGAAGACGTTTTTAGTGTTTCCTGTGAAGGTTGTTTATATGATTGTGGATGAGCCAATGGACTTCCCCATTAAAATAGGTGTCAGTGCAAGTAAAAAGAATTTTAAAACAGCGGTAAATAGAAACAGGATAAAACGATTGCTCAAGGAAAACTATCGCCTAAATAAACAACCATTACACAATTACATGACAAATAATGGCAAACAAGTGGCTCTGTTTTTTATGTTCATTGACAAAACCTTACCTGAAAATTCATTGCTTCAAAAGAAAATGCCGCTAATTATTGATAAACTTATAAAAGCGTTAGGTGAAACTGTTAGCCCGAATAATTAGTCTTCCTTTTATAATATTGATAAAGTTTTATCAATACGTTATCTCTCCTGCTATTGGGCCAAAATGCAGGTACACACCAAGTTGCTCGAACTATGCACTAGAAGCCTTGAAGAAATATGGCCCAATAAAAGGATTGTGGTTGGCCATTAAAAGAATCAGCTCTTGCCATCCTTGGGGAGGGCATGGTCATGATCCTGTTCCATAAATTAAACTTCTTCGGAGATTAATATCTTTCTTTTCTCCAATCAAATCTTTGGTACTTTTTACCCTCTTCACTGAAATAGAGGAATAAAGATGGTAGGAAATAGCTGTATTTCATTGGCAAAAAATTTAAAAAGTGATAAAAAGACATACGTCTTTGTGAGAAAGACATACGTCCCAGCAAGAAAGACACACGTCTTTGTGGGAAAGACATACGCCCTAGCAAGAAAGACACACGTCTTTGTGAGAAAGGCATACGCCCCAGCAAGAAAGACACACGTCTTTGTAGGAAAGACATACGCCCTAGCAAGAAAGACATACGTCTTTGCGAGAAAGGCATACGTCTTTTCAAGCTAAAAAGCGTATAAAAGCAAAGAACTCAAGCTAAAAGGCTATGCAATTATTGATTAATAATTAGAAAAATACCTACTCCTGTTTATCCGTAGGTCACGAAGAATGCCTGCTTTGGGGCTTAGGGTAATGTTGAATGAACGGGTCAATCCTATTGGGCTAATGTTTATTGCCATCTGCCAGCAGTGCATGTCGCGGCTCATAAACATACTCAGTTGTTGTAGCCTCCCTGCCGTAAAATCATAATAACCTGTGCCTCCCATCTTCCATTTTTCACTCAAACTAAAGTCTCCATTAAAATTAACGCTTGAAGTGAAAAGGTTGCTGTATGTGTAATTGGCTTGTAACTGTTTGGTAAAGTTGAGGGAATAAGACAACGTAAGCGACCAAGGAATATTAAAATCGGTAAACTCTGCTGGGTTGCTACGGGCATATTGCAATTGTTGTTCCTGCTCTTCCGGATTTAAGAATGGGTTAGAGGATGGCAAACTATCCTTGCTAAGTTTGGGATCCTTTGGCTTGCTTTTAAACGAAGTAGATAAAGCCACATTACCATTGGTTATTCTACCAAAGTTTAAATCCTTTCCATTCCAATAATACTTTTTCAGTTCATAGCCATATTTGTCAACCGCATAAGGATTGAGTGTAAAGCCAGAAGTGATATTGATTATCTTGAATAAAGTACTCCTTGCATAAAAGGAAAACGGGGCAAGGGCAAAACTATCTGCCAGCAAATTATAGGAAGAGTTGACGCCAAAGCCATCGATTAGTTTTACTTTCTTGGTTGCGGCAGCGGTATTAGAGGAGTCTTTATTGTTCTTATCCTTCACTTTCATTTCAAGGGTATTGTCTACTCCAAAACCTATTGATCCAGAATTGCCTTCGGGATACGCTCCGGGAATAACACCATCAAACTTAGAGAAAGTTGCAAAATGCCCCTGATGATTACCAAAGGCGGTATCTACTTGCGTTGTATAATAGTTTTGGCTATTTAAATCTGGCACATAACTAAAGCTGATAGTAGGCCGCATCTCGTGGCGGATAGCTACAATATTGCTGTTTTTACCAAATGTATAAGTGCCAAAAACACGTGTGTTGGCACTTACGCCAAAACTCATCTGACTGCCAGTATAAAATCCTTTATGTATAACAGTATCTATCCTGCTATTGGTAGCATCCCAATGCCTGAACATCTCTTGTCCGTACCAATTTTGTGAGAAGGAAATACTTGGCGAAATAGTAACAGGCCCCAACGCCGGCAATGCAAAAGTGATTGGAATACTATGCGTGGCACCCCATTGGGTTGTATCCAGTATTCTTTTTAGATTGAAGGCTGTATCGTAGAAGGAAACTTGATTTCTTAAGTTGCCGCTATAACCAATGCCCAATTTCTCATACCATTTGGGTGTACCCACAGCTTCTTTCTTTTGGAATGGATAAAAAGTAACCACACTTCCTGTAAAAGTTGGCAACACAAGATTTACTAAATGGGTAGTACCGTTTTGACTATGATCGAACGAGAGAGAGATGTTTGCCTTATCACCAAAATTCTTTGAATAATTGATTGATGAACTGATTTGATTTTGATAGGTTAGGTATGGATTGTTCAAAACAGTGGAGTTATATCGGGTGCTACCATAGTTTACGTTTGCACTAAAGTTTGTACCAGGACGCACCCGCTGATCTTGGCTGTGCGTCCAATGCAGCATGAAAGTGTGCAGCGTTGTAAACTCATCGGGCGTAAAAGCCCCATCTATTGGGGTGTTTAAAGACTTGGTGTTTTGAAAGGTAATATCAAAATTGCCTGTGTACCGATACCTTTTCATATACCTTGGATTAATCTCCAAGGACCATCCTCCATAAGAATACAAATTCGTTCGGGTGGTTACATCCAAATAATCATTCACAACTTTATAATACCCCAAGCCTTCCAATCCCAAACCATAGCTCTCACTTACTGTAAAAGCTGGTGGCAACACACCCGAATGCCTTCCTTGTATCAATGGAAATATTCCAAAAGGAATGCCTATCGGCAATGGAACACCCTCAACTTCGGCAAAGGTTGGCCCAGTGACAGCCAATTTGTTTGTGACCAATTTTATTCTATGAGACCTAAATGCAAAGTGTGGTGTATCCAAGTTACAAGTAGTAAACCTTGCATCGTATCCATAATAATCCGATTGATTCACCTTCTTTAGCACTTGGGCATTTATGTACATTTCCCCATCTTGCAGGTATGTGTTTTTTGTAAGTCCTTTCAAACTTTTTAAACTGAATAAAATAGAATCACTGATGGTTTTAGTTTCTCCTTGGGCAAGTTTTGGCTTGCTGTAAGGGTTGCCGGTGGTGTCAGTTGCGCCATAAGCCTGCACCAATTGCTTTACCGAATTGTATTTTATGGTTGCCGCATCCAAGATTACATCTTTGTTGGTGACTTTTGCTTTGCCATACAGCGTAAATTCTTTTGTGGGGATAATCAGAACCCCCGAATCGGAGGCTTCGTATTTAATAGGAGACGTCAAACTATCTCTGGAGATATAAAGCGTATCAATTTTTTGAATGGAATCTTTCTTATTTAATTTGGAAGTATCTACTATTGCGTTTTTCAATGACGAATCTGTGGAAGGTATGGTATCTGATAGGGTTGTTTTCGGGAAAATGAATGGTGGGGCGTGTAATCCACTAGCTGTTAATTGTAACACAACAATGAATAAACTTATCCAAGTTAAAGATGCCCAAGCTATTTTTACTTTAATTTTACTACGTTTGTCCATGTTGCGTGATAGCAAAAATAGTCGGTAAACCAACTATTCACCAACTAAGGGCTTAATCAAAGAATACTTTAACTTTTTTAGATATGATTATGAAAAAACATTCAATATTGCTTTCCCTTGGCTTTTGTGTGCTGGTATTAAGTTCTTTTTCTACAAAAGACAGCATATTTCAGAAGTCTAGGCTAAAGAAAATCGTAATTGATGCGGGTCACGGAGGCAAGGACAGTGGCGCACCCGGTAAATATTCCAACGAAAAGGATATTACATTAGCCATTTCCCTAAAGCTGGAGCAATTGATAAAAGAGCAGATTCCTGATATTGAGGTAGTACAAACCAGAACGGTTGACGAGTATGACTCGCCCATTGAAAAGGCAAAAATTGCCAATCAGGCCAAGGGCGATTTGTTTGTTTGTATCCATTGCAACAGTGCCGACCCTATCAGGCACAGCGAATTTGTGGGTTATAAAACAGAGACTTATCATAGAAATGGAAAGAAGCGTACCCGTCAGGTAAAGGAATATAGCACTACCTACACGCCAAATCCTGCAAAAGGAACGGAGACCTATATCTGGGGGGCGCATAGGAACAACCTGAAAGAATTGGCGATGCGTGAGAATCAGGATTTATATACGGATAGCAACACGGCTAAATCTGTAGAAGGATTTGATTCGCCAGAGAAAATGAATTTCATCAACCTAAAAACCCGTCAATACTTTGACAGGAGTGCCTATCTCGCCCTCACGATACAGGACGAACTTGCAAAAGCAGGCCGTGTAAACAGGGATGCGCTACAAAGGCAAGTGGGTATTTGGGTGTTGCAAGCGGTGGCGATGCCTGCGGTATTGGTAGAAACTGGCTACATATCCAACCCCGAAGAAGAAGATTATCTAAATAGCCCCACTGGGCAAACCGAAATAGCACAGTCCATAGTAAACGCCATCAAACGCTACCGTTCTTCGTTGGACAATAAAACAATCAGTGCCGATTTGAATAAAGGGCAATAAATCTAAAGGCATAAGGCGTAAGGACAAGGCAAAAGAGAGATTTTCCATAAAGGCACAAAGGCAGAAAGCAGCACGAAACATTACTGGGAAGAGGTACTTTTTTAAATTTTAGTGTCGTATTGCGTATCCTCAATGCCGCATTGTAAGTACTCATAGCCGTATTGTGTACCCTCAATGCTACAAAGAGTACCCTCAATGCCGCATTGTGTACCAACAATGCCGCATTGTAAGTACTCAAAGCCGTATTGTGTACCCTCAATGAAGCATTGTGTACCCTCAAAATGGCACCTCGCCAACAAGATATGGTGATAGAAAGCAGATTTGTGGGTGGGAATTCGATTGTACCAAGGAAGGCTTCGCTCAAAGCGAAGCCTTCCTTTTGCAAAGACCTTACGTATTTAAACCACCCGATATGCCGAAAGAAAGTAGATTTGTGGGTGGAAGAAGAATCACAAAACCTTTTAAAGTTCAAATTTTAAACCCTTTTTTCAATTCATCAATCATATCTAATAACTCATAGCTAATATCTAAAGTCTATCCCATTAACTTTGTCGCATGTTGATAGCAGACGATTTACAACAACGGTGGTGGAACTTAGAGGCGAAACTAGTAGAGCGATTTGGCAAAAAACCTGATACTGAAGCCATTTTGTTTTTGATAGGATTGCAGGAAACGGGTTTTCTTGCAGATAAAATAACCAAGGAACAAAAGCAAGATTTGATGCACGTTGCCATCTGTACCATCCTTGGTGCAAGCGGATATTATTTAAAAGAGGGGCATGATGAACAGGGTTGGCCGCATTTTAAACAGCTTAAAGAACTGCCAACAATGATATTGCATGAGCAGGATAATTTTTTGAAAGACCATATCTTGCTTTATTTTGAACAACAAGGATTTTAAACTCAAATGATAAAAACAATAAAAAAAGAAGGATTAATGATTATGAAAGGGATACTTTTTTCTATTGCCTTAATTGGCTGCCTAAGTCTATCGGCTCAAACGAATGCGATTGATTCTAATGTAAAAAAGGTTGATACAACAGTGAAATCTGTTGATACCGTCAAGAAAGCAACCGAACCTGTGAGGGTTTATAAGTCCAATTTCGATAATTCTAAGGAACAGTTGGTGGAGATAACTACCAATTTTGGAGTGATGGTTGCAAAGCTTTACAACGCCACACCTCAGCATAGGGATAATTTTATTGACAAAGTTAAGTCAGGGTTTTATGACAGTCTTTTGTTTCATAGGGTAATCAGGGAATTTATGATTCAAGGTGGCGACCCAAGCAGTAAACACGCTCCTGATTCCGTGAAATTAGGAATGGGTTCTGCACCCGGCCCTATGATTCCTGCAGAATTTAATCCTGCTTTAATACATAAAAGAGGGGCTTTGGCTATGGCAAGGGACAATAACCCAACCAAGCAAAGTAGCAATAGCCAGTTTTATATTGTTCAGGGAAAAAGGGTTGATTCGGCAACGTTGAATAGGACTGCAAAAGAAATCCAAAGGACAAACCCTAAGTTCCATTACACAAAAGCACAGAAAGAAATTTATGAAAGAATAGGCGGCACACCGCAACTGGATCAAAACTATACAGTGTTTGGCGAAGTAATCAGTGGGTTGGATGTGATAGACAGGATTACTTCTATCCCAACAAAACCGGGTGACAGACCAATCATGAACATAACAATGAAGATTAGGTTATTGAATTAGGTTGTAAGTATTAAGTATTACGTTTTAAGTTGTACGTTAGAATTAAATTAATCATTTAAAAATAGAAGTTATGAATTTCCCGTCAGAGTTACGTTATACAAAAGACCATGAGTGGATAAGCATTGAAGGCAACGTTGCCACCGTAGGCATCACAGAGTTTGCCCAACACGAACTGGGTGACATTGTGTTTGTGGATATAAACACAGTTGGCAAAACCCTGAAAGCCGAAGAAGTTTTTGGCACCGTGGAAGCTGTGAAAACAGTGAGTGATTTGTTTTTGCCAGTTGCTGGTAAATTGTTGGAAGTAAATCCATTGTTGGATAAACAACCAGAATTGGTGAACACCGACCCGTATGGGGATGGCTGGATGGTGAAAGTAGAAGTAACAAACCCAGCAGATATTGATGGGTTGTTGGATGCAGCAGCTTATGGAGAATTGGTAGGGTAAAAGAAATTAGGTATAAATCATAATGGGTCGCCACTCAATATTGCATTGGGTGGTGACCCTTTTTTATTTACTAAAGCGTTTTGGAGATTGTAAGCGCAGTTTGCTGTTTGTGTAGTTGTCATTATTTTGAATTGGGGTGTGAATTGTTAGTATTGAGTAAAGAGTAATGAAGAAATAGTTGTGTATTTGGGGTGATGACCTGTGCTTTTAGTGTAATCGGGTGGGGTTTTAGCGAGGTTGGGTGAGGTCTTAGCGATGCATTGTATGCTTTTATGGCAGTCTGTTGAAGTGTTAGCGTATTTGGGTGGGGGTTTAGCGTAGTTGCCTAATGATTACTTGATGTAGGGTGAACCTTTCTGCCACTAAGAGTGACTTTGGATGGGAATATTTTGGGTTTTGCCATAAAGACTGGAAGGCAGGAAGAAGCACGAGAAAGAAAATATTATGTCTTCACTATTATTTCATTCATTCCAAAACCTTATTTTTACAAAGTCATACTACCTATTAACCTTAAAGTTAAGTCCATTGAGAATAAGATTGCTTGTTATCCTTCTACTAATTTGTGGAATATACAAAACATCGTTGGGTGCCATAAAAATTGACTCTGTCAAGGTTACAACTAGTGCCTGCCAGAATAATGGTAGTATTACAGTTTATGTGACTACCAATGATAAACTTGTACTTTATAGTATCGTTTCAGGGCCAGTTACAGAAGCCAATCAAACGAATAATGTATTTAATTCGCTTCCCCCGGGTAGCTATACCATACAAGTAACGGATGGTGCATTAGATAAAGTTACTAAAGATGTAACTATCAATGGAAGCTATACGCCTTTACAATTTAACCCTATTGCTGTTAGTCCTTATTGTGCAACGAGTACCGATGGTAAACTCATTGGGAACATAACGCCCGGTACGGGCAGTGCCCCTTTTACTTGGCAGTTGATTGCCTCTTCAAAAGTTACAACTGCACCACAAACTAGCGACACTTTTAATAATTTGCCTGCTGGAAATTATACTATCAAACTAACAGATGGTTGTGGAAGTTATAGTACACAACTAAAAATCATTAATACCCCCAATACATGGTTTGGTTTTACCTTTCCGACTATAGAAAAAGTTGGTTGTGATTCAGTATGGATTAGTTATCAAATAAATTTACGTGTTGACACCACTGGGCTTCAACGGTTACCTTTTACCTATAAGTACGAAACAAATAATGGAACTTTTATTCCTCCCGTCGGTTCCCCAACAACCATTATTGATAGCAGTCACATACATGACACTATTAATCCAGTTTTGAATGTTCAACAACTCTTAACAAATTTCGACTACGGCAATTCTCTAACTACAACAGTATATAATTCTTGCGGGGACTATGTGACAAGTAATAACGAGCAACTTCCACCGTTTAAATTAAAAATGGCATCCAACTATCTTAATTGTGGTACTTCTGCTAGTGTAAGTTACGTGTATTGCGATTCAGCTAACAATTTTTTTTATGGATTAAAGGCACCTGTAACCTACACGGTTACAGATGTGTCAACCAATACAGTCATAACTAATAATACCATTTTGGGAGATCCATCTCATAACTATCAAAACATGATAAATCGTTTACCTGTTACAGGAACTTATCCTGTAAATACAATTTTACAATTGACTGTAACCGATGGTTGTGGTACAGAATATAACCATTTGGATATGATTCATGGTTCTACTGATACTGCAAGTATTGTTTCAAAAATAACTGATAGATTAGTTTGCATAGACTCTGTTGCAAATATGACAATAACCACTACTGGTTTTGATGGCACCGCATTTCTTACAATTTTATCTGGACCATTGGTATTGGGCAGTACTAAACCGGGTTTTTCTTATACAGATACTTATACTTATCCTGATACTATTTTTCAATATGAACCTGGAGTTTATACTATTAAAAATTTGACAGCTGGAACTTATCATTTTAAAGTTGAGGATGGATGCGGGAAATCTTTAACAGACACTTTTACAATCCAACCAAAAAATGTTTCTAGATTGAACAGAAAAATTACGATTAAAAAAGGTTGCCCAAACCAAAATAGAATAAGTATAACTTGTAATGGAGATGCTGAAAATGTGGTAAAAAACATTGATAATGGCATAACGTATTCCGATATATCCTTATTCTCGTCATCAAGTTCTGTTAAAAATCTTCCCTCTGGAAAGTATGCGATTTCTTTTTTATACTATTCTGCAGAATTTGGTATACCAATAAACAAAAATCAAGTTTGTGATACTTTAATAGATACAATTTCAATCCCAGAATACCAACCCCCTTCTGTTAAATCTACCAATTATATTACTTGTAATGACAGTATTCATATTGAATTGATACCCGACAGTTCTAAGGGAGTTACTCCTTATAAATATGAAATTTATCAAGGCCCAAAAACTTTCCCCTCCCAAAATTCGAACGTTTTTGCCGTAACAAAGGCTGGCACTTATTATGCCCGTATAATTGATGCTTGTGGTAGTGCTGCTTCTACGCAGATAACTGTTGATACCATTTCCTTTCCTCCTGTAAATACTGAAATATCTGTTTGCAGTAACAGCATAAAACTCTATTATGATTCGTCGGCTTTCTATAAATATACTTGGATAAAACCAAACAATATTACCTATTACGGCGACACTATAAATATACCCTACGTTACGCCTGCAGATACGGGTATTTATACCATTACTAAGATTATAAATATAAATGGTTGTACCGATACTTTAAACAGTTCTTATCATTTGTATGGTGGCAATTATTTTGTGCAGAATCATACTATCTGCAAGGGCGATACTGTTTTTGTAGGTTCGAATAAATATACAATTCCGGGTATTTATGTAGATACCCTACTAAGTGTAGTTGGTAATTGTGACAGCATTATACAAAGCAATATTGCTTATTTAACCCCGACAACAAAGTCTCAAAAACTTACGAGTTGTAAAGAGGTAAGTTTTAAAGGGAATATCTATACATATTCTTGTGTATTAAACGATACACTAAAAAGTATAAGAGGTTGTGATAGCGTGTATAATATTACCAATATTTTAATTGTCCCAATTGCTACTGTTACCAAAAATTTGAGCTTGACTAGTTGTAGCAGTGTGCTATATAAGAATAATAGTTACACTTCCTCGACTATTGTTAAGGACACAATTAAAAACAATCAAGGGTGCGATAGCATTTATACTATTGCGACTATTACTATACAACCGCTTGCACCTAACAAAATAGATACTACACTATCTGGTTGCAGCAGTATAATTTATGAGGGTATTATTTACAAAGCAAATGCCGTTGTTACAGATACGATAAAGAGCTACCAGGGCTGTGATAGTATTTATAGAATAGCAAGTATTGTCGTTACCCCATTGACAACACCATCAATAGTTATCAGTGGCAACGATACGATTTGTTTGGGTGCAACTGCCACATTCTCTGCTATTCCGACTAACGGGGGAAGTAGCCCCAGGTACTTTTGGGCTGTAGATGGGATTAGGGTGGCTTCTAAAGATAGCACGTTCACGAGTGCCGTGTTGAAGAACAATGACTCGGTAGGTTGTACCATTATCAGCAATGCCAACTGCCTAACTATTGACTCTGCGGTAAGTAATGCAATTAAATTGGTGGTTGAACCAACTGTTACCCCTTCGATTAGTATAACTGCTTCCAATAATGCTATCTGTATAGGTAATGAAGTTATGTTTACGGCAACAGTCATCAATGGAGGTACAGACCCTGCCTATCAATGGCAAATAAATAATAGTAATATGGTTTCGAACATTGACACATTTGTGAGTTCTACTTTAAACGATGGTGACAATATTACTTGCACCCTTACTAGCGACCTCACTTGTGTGACTGCCAAGACTGTTGTAAGCAATCCAATCGAGATGTCGGTTTCGGAAGGGAATTGCTATACATTGTTTGTGCCAAGTGCCTTTGCTCCATTCAGTAGTGTTAATACTAAAGACCAGACATTACGCCCGTTCTCAAATGGTAATACAGTTAGAAACATTTCATTCAGGGTGTATAACCGCTATGGTAACCTAGTGTTTGAGAGTCACGATTTGAATAGTGGATGGGATGGGCGAATAAATGGTACACTTCAAGAAGTTGGAACCTTTGTTTGGTCGTTGGAGTATGTGAAAAGCAATGGCAAAAAGGCAGCTACAAAGGGGACTAGTGTATTGATATATTGATTCAGAAACCACCCGGCCTATCGGCCACCTTTTGATGAGGGAGTTGGGTCGCTGATAGTATGACTTTGCAACTTGATAGTAAGTAGCCAAATGCTTTTCGATTATCTCAACAAAAATCCAATTGCCGCATTCGCTATCGCCGAATCATCATCTTTTGGTGTTGCTATCAGCACATCGGTATAGGGATTTCCCTTTTTTATCTCAATGAAGCCAAGCTCTGGATAATGATGGCTTTTTAAGATGTTGGTGGGAACAATGGATGAACCCAATCCGTTTTTAACGAGTTGAATGATGGAGGAGATATTGTTGGACTCGTGAACCACTTTGGGGACAAAGCCATAATTGGCACATATCTCCAATAGCTTTTCGTAGTAATGGGGTGCATATTCTTTATTGAAAAACACAAAGGTTTCTTCTTTTAGATTTTCAATATCCTTCTCCGATTCTAATTTGACTAAATTCTTATTGAACACTACTGAGAAGCTATCCTTAAACCAAAGTTTTGTATCAATCTTCGGGGATTTCAAAGGTGCCCTTATGATTCCTAAGTCTATCTTGCCATCTTCCAAAGCAGTAATTTGCTCGGTGGTTGTCATTTCGTATAACCTAAAATTTACATAGGGATATTTGTCGGAGAGGAATTTAATCAACTCTGTAATATCACCCGAAAAGGTAGAACTGATGTAGGCAATCCTAAATTCCCCGCTGATATTGTTACCAATCTTTTGTGTCTTTAAAGTAATCTTATCTAAGCTGTGCAGTAACTGCCTTACTTCCTTTTCGAAGTATTTACCTGCCTCAGTCAATTCTACCCGTTTATTATTCCGATTAAAAAGGCGTGCATTCAACTCGTCTTCCAACTCCTTAATCTGTCGGCTAAGGGGAGGTTGCGAAATAAATAGCTTCTCAGATGCTTTGATAAAGCTCAATTCCTCGGCTACAGCAAGGAAATATTTAAGATGTCTCAATTCCATATATACTTTTTAGGTATTATTGAATGACAAAATAAGTATGTTTCTGTTATATATGACACAATTACTTTTGTACCCGAAAGAAAGTGAATAGAATTTAAGGAAAAAAGAAAGTGAAAAGAAAAAGTAGAATGAATATATCTAAGGATAGATACCAATAAAAAGATAATGTACAAGGAAGGGTATCTAAAGTATGCATTTCATTTTACGGATTAGGTGATATATTAATTTTATACTAATAACTTTTTCCCATTTATATCAGCAGATTTTACTTGAATTAATCTTTTAAAATCAATGGCATAGGCGAACGATTGGGTAATGTTTTTCTCTAATCTTTAACTTCTTTCAATAGATATTTGCAAATTATTTTTAATAAATAAAACAACAGCGTTATGGCTAATACATTGTTTGATAAGGTGTGGGATGCCCACGTAATTCGTAAGATAGAAGATGGTCCAGATGTATTTTTCATCGACAGACACTTCATACACGAGGTAACAAGCCCTGTAGCTTTTCTAGGTTTAGAAAGCAGGGGATTGAAAGTGATGTTCCCTAAGAACACTTTTGCTACTGCCGATCACAACACACCAACCATTAACCAACACTTACCTGTGGCAGATCCTTTGTCTGCAAACCAGTTGCAAGCATTGGAAAGCAACAGTGCCAAGTATGGTATCTCCCATTGGGGTTTGGGTAATCCTAAGAACGGTATTGTTCACGTGGTAGGGCCAGAAAATGGTATCACCCTTCCAGGAATGACAATCGTTTGTGGTGACTCCCATACTTCTACTCACGGTGCTTTTGGCGCTATCGCCTTCGGTATCGGTACATCGGAAGTGGAAATGGTTTTGTCTTCCCAATGTATCATGCAGCCGAAGCCTAAGAGCATGCGCATTAATGTTAATGGCAAATTGAGCAAAGCTGTTACACCTAAGGATGTTACCTTATATATCATTGCTCAATTGACTACTGCCGGTGCCACTGGTTATTTTGTGGAATATGCTGGTGAAGTTTTTGAGAATATGAGCATGGAAGGAAGGATGACCGTTTGTAATATGAGCATTGAAATGGGTGCTCGTGGTGGTATGATTGCCCCAGACGAAACTACTTTCAACTATATTAAAGGACGTGAGCTAGCACCAAAGGGTGAAGCTTGGGATAAGTCTTTGGCTTATTGGAAAACATTGAAGACAGAAGCAAACGCAACCTTCGATAAAGAATACACTTTTGATGCGGCTGATATTGAACCAATGATTACCTACGGAACAAATCCGGGTATGGGTATGGGTATCTCTAAGCATATTCCTAAAGCAACTGATTTGAAGGGTGGTGTTGCCACTTATGCAAAATCATTGGCGTATATGGGCTTTGAAGAAGAAGAAGCGATGATTGGAAAGAAGGTAGATTATGTATTTATTGGTAGTTGTACCAATGGTCGTATCGAAGATTTCAGGGCTTTTGCATCTATCGTAAAGGGTCGTAAGAAAGCAGATAATGTAACCGCTTGGATAGTTCCGGGTTCTCATATCGTAGAAGCACAAATTAAGGAAGAAGGTATTCTGGATATATTGACAGAGGCTGGTTTCATACTTCGTCAACCAGGATGTTCGGCTTGTTTGGCTATGAATGATGATAAGATTCCTGCTGGCAAATATGCAGTAAGTACCAGTAACAGAAACTTCGAAGGAAGACAAGGCCCAGGAAGCCGCACCTTATTGGCTAGTCCGTTAATGGCTGCCGCTGCTGCTGTAACAGGTGTTGTTACTGACCCAAGAGAGTTTTTGTAATTGATAATTGTCAATTGACAATTATCAATTACAAGTCTTGTGTTTGCGAAATAGAACTGATTGATTGGGTACAGATTATAACGCAAATGAAGCAAAGTGAGTAATAAGGCACTAGGGATTAAAAATTATCAATTATTAATTTACAATTATCAATTAAAAATAATGGCTTACGATAAATTCACAGTGGTAAAAAGTACAGCGGTTCCTTTACCAATAGAAAACATAGATACAGACCAAATTATACCTGCACGTTTCTTGAAAGCAACTAAGCGTGAAGGTTTTGGAGATAACCTTTTCAGGGACTGGCGTTATAATAATGACAATACCCCTAAGCAAGATTTCATCTTGAACAACCCAATCTATTCAGGAAAGATATTGGTAGGCGGAACAAACTTCGGTAGTGGTAGTAGCCGTGAACATGCTGCTTGGGCTATCTATGACTATGGATTCAGGGCAGTGGTATCCAGTTTCTTTGCTGATATCTTTAAAGGAAATGCAATCAACATTGGTATACTTCCAGTTCAGGTTTCCCCTGCATTTTTAGAAAAGATATTTACTGCGATAGAAGCAGATCCAAAAGCTGAGATTGAAATAAATCTTCCAGACCAAACCATTACGATTGTTGCTAGTGGCGAGTCTGAATCTTTTGATATCAACGGATATAAGAAACATAACCTGCTAAATGGTTTTGACGATATTGATTATCTACAAGCAATGAAGGAAGAAATACTTACGTTTGCAGAAGCGAAAGCAGTGTAAAGTAGTTATGAGTTATGAATAATGAGTTTGAGTTTATTAACCTCAACTTTTTATCCATAACTCTTTAATAATTCATTCAATCATTTCAATCACTCTAATCAATCTTGAAGAACACACAACGTCACATAGAAATAATGGACACCACCCTTAGGGATGGTGAACAAATGAGTGGGGTATCTTTTTCTGCATCAGAGAAATTGACCATTGCACAATTGCTGTTGAATGAAGTGAAGGTTGATAGGATTGAGATTGCATCTGCTCGCGTATCGGAAGGGGAGTTTCAGGCCGTAAAGAAGATTACGGGCTGGGCTGCCGAAAATGGATTTCTTGATAGGGTTGAAGTATTGACATTTGTAGATGGCGAAACTTCCGTAAATTGGATGGTAGAATCTGGTGCAAAAGTGATGAACCTGCTCACTAAAGGTTCTCTAAATCACTTAACCCACCAGCTGAAAAAGAAACCAAAGGAACACTTTGCTGATGTTGCTAAAGTGATTGCTCTGGCAAATGAAAAAGGAATTTCTTGTAACATATACCTCGAAGATTGGAGCAATGGTATGCGCAATTCGAAGGAATATGTGTTGCAATACATAGATTTCTTGGCAACGCAACCCATTAAACGTGTTCTGTTACCTGATACGTTGGGTATATTGATTCCTTCTGAAACCTTTCTTTATATCTCAGAACTGGTTGCCCGCTACCCGCAATTGCATTTCGACTTCCACGCACATAACGATTACGATTTAAGTACCGCCAATGTTTTGGAAGCCGTGAAAGCTGGTGCAAAAGGGTTGCATTTAACCATCAATGGAATGGGTGAACGAGCAGGAAACGCCCCTTTGGCAAGTGCGGTTGCGGTGATGAACGACTTTTTGCCCCAAGTAAAAACTAGCGTTGTAGAAAAGTCTTTGTACTCGGTTAGTAAATTGGTTGAGACATTTTCTGGGTTCAGGATTTCTGCCAATAAGCCTGTTGTTGGTGAAAATGTATTTACTCAAACGGCTGGAATCCACGCAGATGGCGATAAGAAAAACAATCTTTACTATAATGATTTGATGCCCGAACGTTTCGGTCGTCAACGGAAATATGCCCTTGGTAAAACAAGTGGAAAGGCTAATATTGAAAACAACTTACAGCAGTTGGGCATCAAGCTTAGCGATGCTGATTTAAAGAAAGTTACCCAACGAATCATTGAATTGGGCGACAGAAAGGAAATGGTTACCCAAGCAGATTTGCCCTATATCATTTCCGATGTGTTGGATAGTAATTCAATTGAGGAGAAGGTTCAGATTACCAACTATGTCCTGACTCATTCTAAAAATCTCAATCCTTCTGTTACCTTGGAAATAATAATTGAAGGAGAGAAAATTGAGGAACACGCACAAGGTGACGGTCAGTACGATGCATTTGTAAATGCCCTAAAGAAGATTTATAAACATAAAAAGATTGAGTTGCCATTATTGACTGATTACACTGTCCGAATCCCGCCAGGTGGCAAGTCAGATGCATTGTGCGAAACGATTATTACTTGGCTATATAACGGAAAAGAATTTAAAACAAGAGGTTTGGATAGTGACCAAACGGTTGCTGCGATAAAGGCTACGGAAAAGATGTTAAACGTTCTTCCTTCTTCAGCCAAGGATATTTAATATTTAAAAGAAATTCTATTATGCCTATTCCAGATTTTCAAAAAATAATGCTTCCTTTCTTGAGAATTATCTCAGACGGAGTAGAGCACTCTACATCTGAAACAAATGAAAAGTTAGCTACCTACTTTAATTTAACAGATGAAGAACTAAACGAGTTTTTACCTAGTGGGGCCGCAAAAACATTCTCTAATAGGGTAGCTTGGGCTAAATCTCATTTTAAAATGGCTGGACTGCTTGAGAATACAAAAAGAAGCTATTTTAAAATAACAGATTCGGGAAAGCGATTTTTAAATGACCATCCAAACGAAATTAACCTGAGGGTATTAAAAACAATCCCTACCTATCAAGAAAGAACTGGGAGACCTGTCGAAGAGGGTTTATCAATCGATATAGATGCACCTATAATTATTGAAACACCAGAAGAAATCATCGGAATTAATTATTTGAAAATTAGAAAGAACTTATCTGAAGAATTACTTCTAAAAATAAAAAGTTGTAGTCCTTCATTCTTTGAGAACTTGGTAGTTGAGTTATTGGTTAAAATGGGATATGGGGGTTCAATGAATGATGCTGGAAAATCAATTGGACGTTCTGGTGATGAGGGTATTGATGGAATAATTAAGGAAGATAAACTTGGACTTGATGTAATTTATATTCAAGCAAAAAGATGGGAAAATGTAGTTGGAAGACCTGAAATACAAAAGTTTATTGGTGCTTTAGCTGGACAAGGAGCAAAGAAAGGAGTCTTTATTACAACATCAAGATACACAAATGAAGCAAGAGAGTATCAACCTAGAAATGATACAAAAATTGTTTTGATAGATGGAATACAATTAGCAGATTTGATGATTGACTTCAATCTTGCCGTCTCTACGTCAACAACATTTGAAATCAAACGAATAGATAATGACTATTTTGGAGAAGAGTAGAATCATTCAATTATAATTACAATTAATAATTAATAGATGAAAAAAAACATCCTCATTGTTCCAGGAGATGGAATAGGACAAGAAGTTACTGCTGTAGGTAAATTGGTATTAGATAAGATAGCTGCCAAGTTTGGTCACGAGTTTACTTATGATGAAGCGTTGATTGGACACGTGGCTATCGAAGCTACTGGCAATCCTTTACCCGATGAAACATTGGCTAAGATGAAAGCTTCTGATGCCGTTTTGTTTGGTGCAGTTGGTCACCCTAAGTATGATAATGATCCAAGTGCAAAGGTTCGTCCAGAGCAAGGGTTGTTGAAGATGCGTAAGGAACTTGGTTTGTATGCCAACCTTCGCCCCATCAAATTATTTGATGAGTTGTTGGATGCTTCTAGCATTAAACCAGAAATATTAAAGGGTGCAGACATTCTTTTCTTCCGCGAGTTAACTGGTGATATTTACTTTGGTGAGAAAGGCCGCAAGAACAATGGCGATACTGCTTATGATGTAGCTGAATATAGCCGCTTTGAAGTAGAGCGTATTGGTAGAAAGGCTTTTGAAGCAGCAAGAACCCGTAGAAAGAAATTGTGTTCTGTAGATAAGGCAAACGTGTTGGAGACAAGCCGTTTATGGAGAGAAGTAATTCAGAAGTTAGCTCCAGAATATCCTGATGTAGAAGTAGAATATCAGTTTGTGGATGCCTTGGCAATGATGTTGATTAAGAGTCCTGCCCGTTTTGATGTTGTGGTTACTGCCAACTTGTTTGGTGATATATTAACAGATGAGGCTTCTCAAATTGCTGGTTCAATGGGTATGTTGGCTTCTGCTTCTATTGGTGATGGCACGGGCGTTTACGAACCAATCCACGGTTCTGCCCACGACATTACTGGTAAGGGAGTAGCTAATCCATTGGCTTCTATTTTATCTGCTGCATTGTTATTAGATATTTCTTTCGGAATGAAAGAAGAGTCTGAACTAGTTATCTCTGCTGTTGACAAGGTATTGAAAGAAGGTTTCCGTACACGTGATATTGCAGATGCAAAAACACCTGCAGAAAAGCTTCTTGGTACTGAAGCAATGGGAGCAGAAGTATTGAAATTCCTTTAAGCCCCGTCCCTAAAGGGTGATAAAGATTATGAATTATAAAATGCCGTTGGAAATTTCTAACGGCATTTCTTTTTCCTGCAACTTTGCTTTTATGAAGATACTCATTGTTTCCGCAACGCAAATGGAAGTTGAACTTGCCTCAGCCCAACTAAAAGCTGCTACCAACATCACCTTTCATATTACGGGCGTTGGTATGTTGGCGGCGGCGGTTTCATTAACTAAATTGGTGTTCATTCATAAACCCGACCTTATTATTCAAGTGGGTATTGCTGGATGCTTTGATGCTTCTATTGAATTAGGAAAGGTTGTTTTGGTGAAAGAAGAAATACTGGGTGATACCGGAGTGGAAGAAAATGGTGAATGGAAAGATTTATTCAAGACCAAATTCATTGCTCCCGATGATGCCCCTTTTACTAATTGCAGATTAGTAAATAAGCATCTTTCAAATTACAATCATTCACAATTGCCAGAAGTTACTGCCATCACCGTCAATGAAATTACTACCCGAAGTGAGCGTATTGCGCAGCTAAAAGCTTTGTATAATCCCACAATTGAAAGTATGGAAGGGGCAGCCTTGCATTATGTGGGCAATGATTTAAACATTCCTTACTTGCAAATACGCGGACTAAGCAACTACATTGGCGAAAGGGATAAATCGAAATGGCTGATTAAAGAAGCTGTGGAAAATGCAAATCAGGCTTTAATTAAAACAGTTTTAGGTATTAAGTTGTAAGTAAAAAGGTAATCATTCCATCATTCAAATCATTTTAATCATAAATAATTTATGAAACTCTCCCTTGGCTTTTCTCCTTGCCCTAACGATACTTTTATTTTTGATGCCCTCGTTAACAATAAAATTGATACAGAAGGTTTAGAATTTGATGTGCAATTGGAAGATGTACAAACCCTTAACGAATGGGCTAGGGCTGGCAAGTTAGATGTATCCAAAATTAGTTATGGCGTGCTGCCGTTGGTGCTTTCGCAGTATCAATTATTAAATAGCGGTGGGGCATTGGGTAAAGGCGTCGGACCTTTATTAATCAGTAAAAAAGAGAGTGACCCTGCCTTGTTACAGGAGACTGTAAATAATTATACTATCGCTGTGCCTGGTGTAAATACCACGGCGCACTTGTTATTTTCGATGGCTTTCCCTAATGCAAAGCAGAAGACTTTCCTTGTTTTTAATGAGATAGAAGATGCCGTTTTGAGTGGTAAAGTGGATGCAGGCGTTATCATTCACGAGAATAGGTTTACTTATCAGGATAAAGGTTTTGTGAAACTGATGGACTTGGGCAACTATTGGGAGCAGCAACTACAAGTGCCTATTCCGTTGGGAGGTATTGTTGCCCATCACCGGATTGGAAATGAAATAGCTGCAAAAGTGGATAAACTTATCCGCAAAAGTGTTGAGTTTGCTTTCTCCAATTACCCCGAACTAACAGATTATATCCGCAGTCATGCCCAAGAAATGAGTGAAGAGGTGATGCGTAAACACATTGACCTTTATGTAAATAATTTCTCTATAGACCTCGGCATTGAGGGTAAAAAAGCAGTTGATAAACTGGTGGAAGTGTACGAAGAGATGAATAAGGCAAATGATTCTTACTCATAGATAGTAGTACTAATATCTTCC
>Ga0164297_10001934_pt1 | contig 21128 bp, 8 predicted proteins | sample GEODES058metaG_FD_113539 | JGI IMG/M metagenome (GOLD analysis project Ga0164297, IMG submission 113539) | Dystrophic lake water microbial communities from Trout Bog Lake, Wisconsin, USA - GEODES058 metaG | ecosystem: Environmental > Aquatic > Freshwater > Lake | place: USA: Trout Bog Lake... | reverse complement strand
TGTTGCTGCTATTCCTGCCACAGGTACTGCCGGTGTTGGTGATCCTCCTACATTAATTGTAACGTATAAGTCTGGTAATCAATTTGCTGACGGTGATGTAGTTTATGTAATAGGATCAAATCTTGCAGCTCAAGCACAACTTACCGGTTCGACTGGCACAAGTTCTATTGCTTCTATTGCACAAGGCGTATTTTACATTTCTGGTAGTTATGTTAATTCTGCCGGTGAAACAATTTCCAATGGTACATTTGTTCAAGTTAACCCACAAACTGTGGTATTAGACAAATATGATAGTACACCTAACCTTCGTGTAGGTTTAAATATCACAGAAACAATTCACGATTATATTGATGATGCCTCCTTGTTGGATCCAGCGGTTGGAGCATCAAATTATCAAGCACCAGGTGCTGACAGATATCAAATCACTTTGACTCTGGAGACTCGTCCATTGACTTTTGGTGATGATGACGGATTCATCGAATTGCTTCGTATTACCGATGGTAATATTGCCAAATTGGTAGATGGTTCAGTATATTCAGTTATTGATGACTACTTTGCCAAACGTGAATATGAAACAAATGGTGATTATGTTGTTAACAACTTCAAATTAACTCCAAAAACAAATACAGCAGATTCTTCAAACAACACTTACATTATGAGTGTTGGTAAAGGTTTAGCATACGTACACGGATATCGTGTAGAAAGCACAACTAACGTAGATTTGGTTACTGATCGTGCTAGAACAACGGCTTCACAAAATAACAATCCAACATATTTGTCTTTTGGTAATTACATTTATGTTAATACTGTTCGTGGTGCCAACGGTACATTCTTTGATACCACAACACAACAAAATATCGATTTACATGCCGTACCATCAGCAAACGTAAACATTTCTTCTACTGCAGCATACAACTCTACACTTGTGGCATCTGCTAATGTGCGTTCATTAGTTTATGACCACGACACTAGTGATGCCTTGGCAAACACTTATGTGTACAAGATGTTTGTTAATAACTTACAATTAAATGCTCCAACAGGTACAGCAGTTTCAGCAACATCTAACACAATTACTTTCCCAAGTAGTTTCTCATCATGTAATTCGGCATATGTTGGTGCAACAATTGCTATTAATTCTGGTGTTGATGCTGGAGATTTTAGAACTATTACTGCTTACAATGGATCTACACAAACTGCCACAGTTAATCAAAACTGGACAACAATTCCAAATAATACATCAGTATTCTCAATTAATTACACAATTGGTTCAGCCAATTCTGTTGTTGCTGCAACCAAAACTTCTTTCCCAGCAACAATCGATGGTACTGCAACAATAGATCCAACAGGACAATACCTTGGCCAAACAATTTTAGAAAACCCAGGTTCACCAGAGTTAATTTGGACAATTGGTAGTCCATATGTTGCCTCATTAAGCGGCACATCTTATACAACTCAACAAGAGTGGAGAAATGTATCCTTCGTTAATGCTGGTTCAGGTGTTTCTGCTCAGTTAAGTTATTCTGGTTATGGTAATGTTGTTCGACATTTTGGTACACCAAGTACTACATTAAGTAACACTTTGGTTAAACAGAACTATACTATTGTTGTCACAAACAAAGGTTCAAATTCAACTATCAATGTTGGTGACATACTTACAGTTACAACAGGATCACGTTCTATTTCTTTAGATGCCACAGGAACTATTGCTACTGTTGCTTTCCCTGACTTGTCAACATTTACTGCCACAATTATTGCTACTGTGTTTGTTGAAAATGCTGATAGTACAGGTTACATTCTTAAAGGTAAAAATTTAATCAATGCCAATACAGGAACAGTTAATCTGTCTGGCACTCAAGTTAATACCTATACATTTGTTGATAATACAACATATAATCCTATTCCAGCATTATCATCAACTGGCCAAGTATACATTCAACATGCTGGTTTAGTAACACCTGGAACAAAACAAAGTCTTTATTTGTCTGACGTTAAGAATATTGTACAAATTATTGACACAGGAAGTCCAAGTGTTGTACCAACAGCAGCTATGTTAGGTACAGGTTCACCTTACGATGTTACATCACATTATACTTTTGATAATGGCCAACGTGACGGTTATTATGACCACGCAGGAATCACATTGGTACCTGGAGCACCACAACCTTCAGGTAACTTATTGGTATTGTTAAACTACTATCAACATACTGGTGGTGATGGATACTTCTCAGTACAATCATACTTGGCTTCTTCTAGTCCAGAACATTATCAACAAATTCCACAGTACACAAGTACACACGGAACATTGTATTCTTTAAGAGATTCTGTTGACTTTAGACCTGCTCGTTTAAATGCTCAATCTGCATTTGTATTCCGTTATTCAAATTCTGGTAATGAACAAGGTGTATTGATTCCTGTTGATTCGACTTTATTTGAAGGTAACTATTCATACTACTTGGGTCGTCAAGATTACTTGGTATTGAGTAAAGATAGAACCTTCCAAATCATCGAAGGTGCTCCATCTATCAATCCTATATTACCTGCTACACCAAACGGTTCATTGATTCTTGCTCAGCTTTCACATAACCCATACACAGGATATATTCCATCTGAAGCGCCGGCTGGATATGTTCCTGATTTATCTGTCGTAGGTGTTCAACACAAACGATACACAATGGCTGATATTGGTGCTTTGGATACTCGTATTAGTAATGTTGAATATTATACATCGTTGAGTTTATTGGAACAAAACGCACAGTCATTACAAATCTCTGACGCCTACGGTTTAAATCGATTCAAAAATGGTATTATGGTAGACGACTTCTCAAGTTATGCTACTGCTGATACTGCTAATCCTGATTATTCAGTATCGATTAACAAACGTACTAATCAGATGACAGCATTACAACATGTAAATAATTACCCATTAAAAGCATTGGCTTTAGCTTACAATATGGGTCTTTCTGCTGCCGATCAAAACAATACATTAGGTTACAACATTGGTTCTGATGGTCTTGTAAATTATTTCTCATTACCTTTCATTACTGCTAATGCTGTTGTACAACAATTTGCTTCAAGAACAGTTAATGTAAATCCTTTCTCTTTTGTTACTGAGCAAGGTACAATGTCATTAACACCAAACGTAGATAACTGGGTTGATAATAACCAGTCTCCTGCTTTGTTGATTACTGATCCTAACTTACAAGTATTCCAAGCAAATTCAGCAGCAATTAATATTTTATCTGCTGGTGATTGGCAAACCATTTCTGGTACATCATACAGTTCATCGGTATCCGTATTGAACCATGGTAATCCAAATGTACACAGTCCTTATGGATCAATTGTTGGTTATACCGCAACAACAACTTATACAAGTCAAACAAGTCAGCAATCAAACATCTTAGGTAACTACGATAGTATTGGTAACACATATTCATTGAATAATGGTTATATTACTGATGTTTCTGTATTGGCATATATTCAAGCACAAGAAGTTGTAGTATCTACTAAAAATCTATTGTTTAATACAACATTAGAAGCCTCTTTTGATGGACAAAACATTCAAAATTACATGCGTAAGACCAATGTAATTGAATTGAATAATGTTTCTGGTTCATTTAGTGTTGGTGATATTATTGGTTATTATTCATCTGGTGTGTTTACTGGTACAGCTAGTGTTATTGGTGTTCAAGTGTATCCAAATTCAACAACAGGTCAAGTTCGTCTGTATGTTGCCTCAGATCCTTATTCAACAACATATTCTGCATCTGATACTGTCGGTGAAACAATTCAAAATGCTTACTTTGACCAATATGGTAACTACGTTTCAACGACAGCCTCAGGTAAATTTGTAAGTCAAACACACAATGGTGGTCGTGTAATTGGTACAAATGGTACAAACACAGTTCTGTTATCAATTTTGGCTAATCCAAATAATAATTATTATAATGGCCAAACAATTTATTTCTGTGCTGGTACAGCTGGTGGAACACATGCAACCATCACAAGTTATGTTGGTTCAACAAGAACTGCAACATTGAGTACAACACTTAATATTGCTGCAAACGATGTGTATTCTATTGGACCAATGACTACTGATGAATATGGTTCATTCTATAGCATCTTTAATTTACCAGCAGGTACATTCCATACAGGTCAACGTGTATTACAGATTGACAATGGCCAAAATTTCAATGCCAACTCTTGGACAACATTTGCTCAAGCAACATTCTACGCTGAAGGTTTACAGACAATTTCACAAGAGGTTGATTTTGGTGCTTCTCCTTCCGGTGCAAAAAATACATTTACACAAACAAATCAACAAACAACTTCAAATATTGTAACAACATATAGTCCTTATGACCCTGTTGCACAAACATTTGAAATTTCTACTGACAATTATCCAAATGGATTATTCTTGAACTCTATTAAAGTGTTCTTTGCTTCCAAACCAGCAGATAATTCACCAATTACATTGTCAATTGTTGGTACATTAAATGGTTATCCAAATGGTTCAACACTAGATCATTCTATTGTTACTTTGACACCAGATCAAATCAAGGTATCACAAACTCCACAATATTTGGATCCAACAGCATACACAGAATTTGAATTTAGTGCTCCTGTTTATATCCAACCAAACACATTGTATGCCTTTATTCTGAAATCAAATTCAGATGGATATAATGTTTGGACAGCAGCATCTGGTGATATTGCTTTGACATCATCTGTTAAAAACTTACCAACAGACCCAAATCCTTCTGTAATAACTAAGATTGGTTCTGCTCCGTATATTGGTGCTCTATTCTTATCACAAAACTCACAAACTTGGACTGCTGACCAGAACCAAGACTTGATGTTTGTGATGGATAATTGTGTATTCAATACAAGTGTACAACCTACCGTTGAGTTCGTTGTTCCTAATAAGTTACCACATTGTACATTGGTGGATCAATCATTGAATTATTTCAATAATGCCAATAATGTTCCAAATACAGTAACAACAATTTCATCAACAAACTCTTACGTTGATGCTTTTAACGTAACTACAACTGATTTTGTTCCAACTGCAACTGGAATTGAATACCAATACAATGCAACATTAACTTCTGGTACAATGACAGGGTTTACAAGTATTACTCCAGGTAAATATGGTACATCTACACCAGATAACATTTATTTGAATGATGGCCAAGGTGAACGTGTATTGATTGCTAACTCAAATTCTTCATTTATTGTTGAAGCAACTTTATCATCTAATGATCCATTTGTAAGTCCAGTTATTTCTGATGCAGGATTATCAACATTTGCTATTAACTGGAACATCAATAATTTGAGTTTGTCTAACAACTTAATTAACATCATTAATGGTGGTACAGGTTATAGTAATTCAAATGTTGCAGTAACCATTTCAGCACCAACAGGTAAAAATGCTGTTCAGGCTACTGCTGTTGCCAATTTGAATTCTACTGGTAATGTAATCTCTATTGCCGTTACAGGTGGTGGCCAAGGTTACTTAACTACACCAACAATTACAATTACTGGATCAAACACTTCACAAGCTACAGCCAACGTCACAGGTGAAACATCTCCTTATGGTGGTCCTGCTACTGCTAAGTATGTTACCAAGAAAGTTGTGTTGGCACCAGGAAACGATTCTGGTGACTTGAATGTGACTGTAACTGCTTATCGTCCTGTAAATACGGATATCAACGTATATTACAAGATTTTAAGTCGTAACGATACACAAACATTTGAAAGTGGTAACTGGCAGTTAATGACTAAGACAAATAGTTCTGATAACAACTATTCACAGTCAAGATCAGACCTACAAGATTACACTTTTGCTCCTGGTACAAATGGTACAGATCAAGGTTATGTAAGTTATGTAAGTTCAAATGGTCAAACATATACATCTTTCAGTCAGTTTGCTATTAAGATTGTATTGACATCAACAGATAAAACTGCTGTGCCATTTGCAACAAGTTTACAAGCAATTGCTCTTCCTTCTAACGTTAATACCACAAACTAATCATGTTAGTACAAATACCTAATACCACATTGGTTCGTGATACAACTTCCATGGCACTCATCAATAATGATAAGAATGGATTGCAAGAATATTATCGTCAAAGAAACCGTTTAGCCAATCAGGCAAGTGAAATAAATACCATGAAATCAGACATCAATAATATAAAAGAAGATTTAGGTGAGTTAAAAACATTATTGATTCAACTATTAGAAAAGAGCAATTAACACATGGCTAATACAGTTACCCTATTAAATTACGCTAATACCTTTGGTGATTGGGTTGTTACAACCAATAATTTGGCAGTTGAAAATAATAACCTGGCAGCTAATAATTATATTAAGCCATCAGGAACTCTTTATTTAAATGATTCAATCTTAGGTCTCCAAGTTGGTAATAATGCTGTTATTGCTGGCCAATTACAAGTTCAAGGCATTGGTTCTTCAGCGTATATTCAAAATAATCTTCGAGTTGATACACAAGTATATTTTACCAATACATCATTAGGTTTAACAAACTCAGGACAAGCAAATATTGGTGGTCCTTTATTCGCATTAGGTTCTAACAATGGATTACAAGTTGCCAATTCTGCTACAATTGGTGGTAATGTTATTGTTTATAAAACCAGTACCTTGGTTGGTGCAGCAAACGTAGGAAATACTCTTAATGTTATTGGTGCCACCACATTAGCTAACACATTAAACGTATCTCAACTTGCTATTTTTTCAGCAAATATTAATGCAAGTAAATATATTAATGTAACAAATGATGTTAATGCTACCGATTTTATTGCTTTACAATCAATGGTTACACCATTTATGAATGTAACCAATAATATGGTTGTTGCCAACAACTCAGTTCTTGGCGGCAGTTTGTCGGTTCTTGGTTCAAATCTTGCATTACAAGTTGCTAATTCTGCTACAATTGGCGGTAACGTTATTGTTTACCAAAATAGTACTTTAGTGGGTGCAGCAAACGTAGGAAATACATTAAATGTAATTGGTGCCACTTCACTACAAAATACATTATCTGTTACACAAAATGCTACTTTTTCAGCAAATATTAATGCAAGTAAATATATTAATGTAACAAATGATGTTAATGCAAATAATTTTATTGCATCTCAAACTGTACAAACTTCATATGCAATAATTAATAACAATGCTACTATTGGTAACAATCTTACTATTGGCAATGCATTGAATGTCGTAGGCAATACATATCTTCATGCAATACAATCAAATACTATTACTACAACTACAGATTTATTGGTAGCAAATGGTACTATTAGTAACCAAATTCATGCAAATAATGGAATTTCTGGTACCACATTAAGTCTTTCACAAACAGCTAACATAGATAGTATCACAGCAAATACTGCTATTGTTACTCCTTCACTTACTGTAGCATCAACACTAAACGGATATAATGCCAATATGACGGCAAATTCCATGTCTGTTGGTACTGGAGGATTGAGTGTTGCCGGTAACTTTACAATTAATGGTACAACAGTTTACAATACCAATCAATTTACATTAAGTGCGGCCACACCAAATCAAACCGCAAGTTTTAATGTATACAGAACTCCTGGTGCCAATGCTTCTATTAAATGGGACCAGGCAAACACATATTGGTCTATTGCTGATGTTGCAGCTAATGGATATTATTATAGAATTTTAACAAATGAATACATAACCGACAATGTAATTTCATTAAGTACAACTTCTGTGGCTAGTGCCAATGTTGCCAATGCATTAAATAATAGTATTAATACTAACGTAAACAATTTACAGACACAAATTACATCCAATGTAAATTCATTACAAACTCAAATTACATCGAATGTAAACTCATTACAAACTCAAATTACATCGAATGTAAGTTCGTTGCAAACACAGCTTACATCTAATGTAAATTCACTGCAAACACAGATTACATCAAATTTCAATAATCTAGAAACACAGATTACAGCAAATGTAAATTCGTTGCAAACACAGATTACATCAAATAGTGCATCATTACAAACACAGATCACTTCAAATGTAAATTCGTTACAAGCTCAAATTACATCTAATACCGTTTCTTTACAGAGTCAAATTACAGCCAACGTTAATTATCTGAACGGTGTAGAAACTTCACAAAACACCAATATTAGTGCTGTTAACAATTTTGCTCAATCGGCATACAATAAGGCAAACACTGGATCTGGTACATTTGTTGGTACGTCAGGTACCGCAGTATCAAATAATGGTGTGATAACATTCCTTGGTGGTTATGGTGAAACAATTACAGGAACATCAAATACTTTAACTATTAGTTCTGCTCAAGACCTCAGGACCACTGCTTCTCCTACTTTTGCCGGTTTAACGATTACTGGTTCAAGTTCATTAGGAGGAACACCAACAGCACCAACCGCAACAAACGGAACCAATACCACTCAAATTGCTACGACAGCTTTTGTTTTAAATGAGTTAGGTTCTGGTGGTACGTTTGGAATGAACATTTCAGGTAATTCTGGAACAACATCACAAACCAATTTCTCAAATTTGACGATTGGTGGAAGTCAAGTATTGGATGCTTCAAACTATAATAGTTATGCACCTTCATTGACTGGCGGTGGTGCTTCCGGCACTTGGGGTATCAGTATTACAGGTACTTCAACAGGTATGGGTAATGAAACTTTCCATGATAGTCCGAGTACTCCTTTAACCTACACACTTGGAAGTAATGGTAATGGAGGTGGTTTTTATATGGTACCAACCTCTAACTATATTACTACTTCAACTATCGGTTCACAATCAGTAAACTATGCAAGTACTTCCGGTACAGCAACAAACGTTTCTGGAGGTACTGTATCGGCATCAACAGGAACTTTTAGTGGTGCTGTTAGTATCAACGGTTATCAATTAATACGATACGACAGTTATAATACTTTATGGAATGCAGGTGGCACTACTACTCGTATTGTCAATCAAGCTTATAACGCACAGATTTGGGGTTGTGATAATTCCGGTAATACAACTGCGGCCGGTAACGTAACTGCCTACTCTGACGAAAGATTGAAGAAAAACTGGAGAAATTTGACATCAGATTTTGTAACTCAAATGGCTACAGTTAAAAATGGTGTATATGATCGTATTGACAATGAAATGACTCAGGTTGGTGTTTCTGCTCAGTCGTTACAAAAAGTGATGCCAGAGGCTGTTATGGAAGATGAGGATGGTACATTATCTGTTTCTTATGGTAATGCTGCACTGGCCGCTGTAGTCGAACTTTCCAAAGAAATCGTCAAATTACGAGCAGAAATCGAAGAACTCAAGAAAAAGTAAAATTTCGATTTTTTGCGTTCCAGCTCAAGAATTTTTTGAGCGCAATCCTAGAGTCCAAATAGCGCATTTACTTTTGAGCTAAGGTGGCAATTGACATAAATATCCAATAGGATAATAACAATATTCAGGAATTTAAATGCCGGCAGCTTATCAAGACCTTTATATCGAACAAGGAACGACATATTCAACATCTATTACATTAGATGACGTATACAATGACATTTTTGATTTGTCTGGTTTTACTGCTCAGGCAAAAATGAAATCTTCTTATTATACTGCCAACATTGCAGCATCATTTTCTACCACTATTAATTCAGGTTCAGGAACAATAACACTGGAATTAGATGCACCAACAACAGCTAATATTGCACCAGGTCGTTATGTTTATGATACCGTTATTATCGATTCATCTCAAAATGTGACTAGAATTTTAGAAGGTATTGTGCAAGTTGCTCCAGGTGTTACTGGCATCAATAGTTTCTCAATTTCGGAGTAATAAATGGGACAAGTTATAGGGACAGTAAACGTCCAAGTAGGCACAGCAACAAGCCCAAGAGTAAATTCAATCAGTTATGGTGGTAAAAATACCATCAAGGGTGCTACTGACTTTAATTTTTCTGGAGCAACCAATGAAGATGTTATCTCATATCAAGCAAATACCAATTCATTCATAATGGCACCAGCAAGTTCTCTAATTACGAATATTGACGGAGGGTTTTTCTAAGTGTCTAATACAGTCATACAGATACTCCGTTCGTATACATCAAATACACCTAATTCATTAGCTGATGGGCAAATGGCCTATTCATTTATTTCCAATACTTTGTTTATTGGAGATGCAAATAATGAAATTATTCCAATTGGTGGTGAATCATATATTCTTCAGTTAATTGATGTCAATGCTAATCAAAATGTACAAATACAAGCATCTTTTAATCAGGCTAATGCGGCTTACAATCAAGCCAATGCAGCATTTAATGCAGCAAATACTGCTAATCCATATTCAATTTCATCTTATAATCAAGCTAATGCAGCTACAAATTCAGCACAAGCTGCATACAATCAAGCAAATGCTACAAATCAATATGCTTATTCAGCTTATGCTCAAGCCAATGCGGCTACATTCTCTGCTCAAGCGGCATATAACAGTGCTAACGCAGCAATTTCACAAATTGCGGCTAATACGGCATATCAAGTAGGTGTTAATACTACACAGAATAATCAAATTCTTGCTGTAAATACCTATGCCACTTCTGGTTACAATCAAGCAAATACTACAACTGCTAATTTGGCAGCTAATATTATTTACTTCCAGTCTGTAACTAATACTATCAATGCCAATGTTGTTGCCGTTAATACTTACGCTCAATCTGGTTACAATCAAGCAAACTTGACAAACACCTATGCAACATCAGGTTATGCTCAGGCCAACGCTGCTACAAACTCTGCACAATCAGTTTATAACTTTGCTAACAACATTTCTACTGAAGCAAACTCAGCGTACAATCTAGCAAATACTGTAAGTACCACAGCAAATGCCTCTTATTTACAGGCCAATGCTGCTACTAATTCTGCCCAATTTGCCTATAACAATAGTAATTCAGCATACACACAGGCTAATGCGGCAACCAACTCAGCTCAAGCGGCATATAATACTGCCAATACTGCTGGTGCCAATACTGTATACATTACTGGTGGTTTAAATACTGCTAATGCAAATATTGCTTATCTTCTTGGTGTAGAATTAACTCAGAACTCTGCTTCATTGGCAATCAACAACTATGCCAATTCTGCCTATAACCAAGCAAACTTAACCAATACTTACGCTACATCTGGATATGCTCAGGCTAATGCTGCCACAGCATCTGCTCAGTCTGGTTACAACCTTGCCAATACTGTAAGTACATATGCTAACTCAGCATATAGTCTTGCTAATACAGTTTCTACAACTGCCAATGCAGCATACAATCAAGCCAATCTAACCAATACATATGCCACTTCAGCATATGGTCAGGCAAACGCAGCAACTGCTTCAGCACAGTCAGTATACAATTTTGCTAATAACATTTCTACTGAAGCAAATTCAGCATACAACCTTGCTAATACTGTTTCAACCACAGCAAATGCGGCATATTTACAAGCAAATGCTGCCACAAACTCAGCACAGTCTGTATACAATTTTGCCAATAATATATCTACTGAAGCAAACTCAGCATATAACTTAGCAAATACTATATCAACTTATGCTAATGCTGCCTATAGTTTAGCAAATACAGTTTCAACTACAGCAAACGCAGCCTACTTACAGGCTAATGCGGCTACAGTATCGGCTCAATCTGTATATAACTTTGCTAACAATATATCAACAGAAGCAAACTCAGCATATAATCTGGCTAACACAGTCTCGACTACTGCTAATGCTTCTTACTTACAAGCCAATGCCGCTACCAATTCAGCACAATCTGGATACAATTTAGCCAATACTGTAAGTACATACGCTAATGCCGCTTATAGTTTAGCAAATACCGTAAGTACTACTGCTAATGCTTCTTACTTACAAGCCAATGCCGCTACCAATTCAGCACAATCGGTTTATAACTTTGCTAATAATATTTCTACTCATGCAAATTCAGCGTATGATTTAGCTAATACTGTTAGTACTACTGCTAATGCGGCTTATGTACAAGCCAATGCAGCTACAAACTCAGCACAAGCGGCATACAATTTTGCCAATACTAAGTTTAGTTCTTCTGGTGGTACAATCAATGGTAACACAAGTATCATTGGTAACTTAACTGTATCAGGTAATATTGCTGTAACAGGTAACGTAATCAATCAAACCATCACAGGTAATACTGGTCAGTTCTTTGGTTACACATCAAACGGTTTTAATGCTTTATATGCTGGTATTCCAACAGGATACTTCTTAGAACCACAAATGGTCTTGCAGTTGTCCAGTAATTATAATGGTTATGCTGGTCTCAACATGCAGAACATTAATAATGGTGCTAACTCATCGGCAGATTATTTCATTACTGCTGACAATGGAACAATTAATGATGGTTTCCTTGACTTAGGTTTAGCAAGTAGTACATATAATTACCCTGGTTATAATATAATTAAACCAAATGATGCTTATTTGATTGCTGCTGGTAATACAACAACCGGTGGTGGTAACATGATTATCTCTACTGCTTTCAATAATGATATTGTGATGGCGGTAGGTGGTACCACAACAGACAAAGAGGTAATGCGTGTATCAGCATCAGGTAATAATGTTGTAATCAAATCTATTGTAGATAGTACAAGTACAACAACTGGTGCCTTACAAATTGCTGGTGGCCTTGGTGTTCAAGGTAATGTAACTGCTTCTGCTGTATGGATTAATAACACCAACATATTACCGTACTTACAAGGTGTTAACCTTACACAAAATACTGCTACATTGGCAATTAATAATTATGCCAACTCAGCATACTTACAAGCAAACGCAGCCACAAACTCAGCACAGTTTGCTTACACTAATAGCAACTCAGCATACACACAAGCAAATGCCGCTACAGTATCAGCACAGTCTGGATATAATTTAGCAAACACAGTTTCAACTACAGCAAATGCTGCCTATCTACAAGCAAATGCAGCAACTAATTCAGCACAATCTGGTTATAACCTTGCTAATACAGTCTCGACATATGCCAATGCTGCCTACAGTTTGGCCAATACAGTTTCAACTACAGCAAATGCTAGTTATCTACAGGCCAATGCTGCTACTGCTTCCGCTCAGTCTGGATATAATTTAGCAAATACCGTAAGTACTACTGCTAATGCGGCATACTTACAAGCAAACGCAGCCACAAATTCTGCTCAATCTGGTTACAACCTTGCTAACACAGTTTCAGCATACGCTAATGCCGCTTTTTTACAGGCAAACAATACTAATACGTATGCCACATCAGGTTATGCTCAAGCAAATGCCGCTACTGCTTCAGCACAATCGGTTTATAACTTTGCTAATAATATTTCTACTGAAGCAAATTCTGCTTATAGTTTGGCCAATACTGTATCAACATATGCCAATTCGGCATACTCTTTGGCCAACACAGTAAGTACCACAGCAAACGCTTCTTATCTACAGGCTAATGCGGCAACCAATTCTGCTCAGTTTGCTTATAACAATAGTAATAGTGCTTACATACAGGCAAACGGTGCCTTTGCTCAAGCAAATCAAGCATACAATTGGGCAAATACTGTTGCTCTGTATGTTTCTGGTGTTGATGCTACTCAGAACACAAACATTGCTTTACTACAAGGTTATGTAACTACTGCTAATGCCAATATACAATCAGCATACAATCAAGCCAATGCTGCTACAGTATCAGCACAAGCGGCATATGATTTAGCAAATACAGATTCAACTACTGCTAATGCTGCCTACAACCAAGCAAATTTAACAAACACATATGCCACTTCAGCGTATGCTCAAGCAAATAGTGCTACAAACTCTGCGCAGTCTGGTTATAACTTAGCAAATACAGTATCAACATATGCCAATGCAGCCTTCTTACAGGCAAATAATACAAACACATATGCAACAAGTGGATATGCTCAAGCAAATGCGGCAACTAATTCGGCTCAAGCAGCATACAACCAAGCAAATACTGCAACAACAAATACAGTATACATTAATGGTGTAGATTTAACTCAGAACGCAGCATTACTAGCAGTCAATAATTATGCTAACTCAGCATACTTCCAGGCTAACCTTGTAGGTACAATCGCCAATACTGCTGTTCAACGTGCTGGTGATACAATGACTGGTAAGTTATTGATATCTAATACCAATACATCTACTGCTTTGGTTGTTACTGGAGGTTCTACCTTCACAGGTAATACCATCCACAATAGTTACGTATTGATTGCCAATACAACATACATTGGTAATAATGCTTTTAATACCACTTTGACTAACCCTACTATTGTACTCAAAGGTGTTTCTACCGCAGCACAAACAGGACAATACTATACACAGTCCGCCCTCCTCAACGGAGGATCGAATAAAGGTTCAGTTGACTATATTGCTTATGTTGACACTTATCCTGGTCCGTTTAACGACCATGGTTGGATTGACATGGGTATTACTGGTTCAGCATTTGCCGATCCTGCCTTTACTATTACATTACCACAAGATGGATATATCTTCTCTGGTGCTGTGGCAAACTCTGGTGCCGGTGGTAACTTAGTATTTGCTACCGATACCACTGGTGCTGTTGGTGATATGGTATGGGCAACTGGTGGTTTCGGTGCTGCCAATGAAGTGATGAGATTTAGAAATACTCAGAAAACTCTTGTCATTGAAACTGGTACTATTGCAACAAGTAATACATCTGGTGCTTTACAGGTACAAGGTGGTGTTGGTATTACAGGATCATTATATTCTGGTGCTCTCAATATTACAGGCACAAGTAATGGTATCACCTTCTCTGATGGTACAACACAAAATACAGCAGCTTCACCAGCAAATTATTCACAAGCTGCTTTTGGTTTGGCTAATGGTACAGCACTCATTGCTAACACCGATTACACAACACTAACTGCGCCAGCAGGAACATATGGTAGTTCTACATTAGTTCCTATTGTTACTGTGGCATCAAATGGTCGTATTACAAACATCACAACTACTTCCATTACAGGTGGAGGTAGTGGTGTTTCTTCTTCTGGTTATTTAAATAACTCCGTTATATTTGCCAACTCTGCTGGTTATTTAAGTAATACAAACAACTTACAATTTAATCAAGCAAATAATGCGTTAATAGCCAATGCTTCGGTAACTATTGCAAACACACAAACAAGCAACTCAGCAACAATGATATATAATGCTACATTAAATTCAATTGATTTTTATTTTAATTAAACCATGTCAACATTAAAGCATCGTATATCTAACACCGGAACATTTCTAACAAATACACAATTCAACGAAAATAATGTGTTTATAAGTGTAGCTAATACTACAACAGTTAATACATATTCGGTTGTAAGTTCTGGAATGTTAGTTGGTTTTGATGCAAACAATTCAACCAGTTATTCCGGTACAGGAACAACATGGCATGATGTAAGTGGAAATAGTAATAATGGAACATTAGAAAATGCACCTGTTTGGGTTAATTCTACAAATCCAAATTATTTCAACTTTAACGGCACAAACCAAGATGTATATACAACCACAACTTTAAGTAATTTTAACGGTGCGTCACTTTCTATCTGCGGTAGATTTCAAACAACAAGTGCCGCTGGTCATAAAATTGTAGGTTTTGAAAGTTCTCAAACAGGATCATCAGGCAGTTACGATAAAAATATTTACGTTGGTACAGATGGAAAATTATATTGGGGTGTTTATAATGCTGGAACACACACTATTACATCAGCCAACACTGTTACTGATGGTAATTGGCACACATTTGCTGTTGTTTGTAATTCTGCTGGACCTTCTTCCACCTTATATGTTGATGGCCAATTGCAAAGTTCAATGTCATATATTTCTGGCGACTCAGGAAACTGGTTAAGAATTGCTTCATATACAGAGTCCGGATGGACTAATGGTGCTTCCGGTTATTTTTCTGGAAATTTAAGTTCAATTTATGTTTACAATAGAGCATTATCACTTTCAGAAGTGCAACAAAATGCTAACGCAGAATCCGGCCTTGCAACTTCAGTAGCATTAACAACATACTCAAACACATATAATCGGCGTATTGGTTCTTCTAATGTAAATTTTTATTTGGATGAAGTAACTTTACCAAACACTCCAACTTCAGTAACATATAGTTCGGCTAGTGTTAGTTTTCCTGGTGCAATAAACAATTTACAAATACCTACGGTAAACACAGCTTCTTATTTTCCAAGTGGTACAGCAAATGCGACCTTTGAGGCTTGGATTTATCCAACAACAGCAAATACTAACAGAGGAATAATAAGTAAAACTTCAGTTAGTGCAGAACAATTTTACTTAGGAATTACCAGTGCTAACGTAATACGATTTGAATCTTCGACTAACGGAATTACAGGTACTACAATAATTAATCCAAATACTTGGTACCACGTTGCTGCAACTTCAAGTGGAGGCACAGGAACCATTTGGTTAAATGGAAATTTAGAAGCTACGGGTTCTGTTACACTCAACAACTATACAAATCCATTTTATCTTGGTGCTTTAGATCCAACCAACGGAAGTTTTTATTATCCTTTTGCCGGCCTAATAAGTAATGCAAGAGTTTCTAACAATATAAGATATTCGGCTCCTTTTGGTAAACCAACTGCACCTTTTGTTTCAGATGCAAATACTGTTTTTTTATTAAACGCATACACAACTCAACCTTTTGTAGATTCTGGACCATACAAATTTCCAATTACAAACACTTCAGTAACGGCAAATACATACGGTCCATTTTTAACACCAGGTAGTTTACAATTTAATGGAACAAATTCAATAACTGCACCGAGTAACACAATTTATTCTTTTTCTGGTCAATTTACAATAGAAGGTTGGTTCTATTGGACACAAACACCAACGGGTGGAGGAAATTTATTAGGTGTTGAAACTACTGGTGGTCTATGTTTTTACTACGATAATTCAACACACACTCTTAATCCTAATGTTTATGGTCCGGGTAATATATTTGTTAGTACATTTAATCCTTCAGCCGGTAAATGGTATCATATTGCTCTTACAAGAAACGCTTCAAACCTAATGACCATGTGGGTAAATGGCGTTAGTGTTGGAAGTATTACTACATCCGCTTCTTATACATCAGGTACCTATACTATTGGTTATAATAATTCTGCTGGATTAGTGTCTAATTTTAGAATCGTCAATGGAACATCAATTTATAATAGTAACTTTACGCCACCAACATCACCACTTTCTGTTGTAGCAAATACTTCATTACTGTTGAATACATATGTTTCTCAACCATTTGTAGAATCTTCCAATAATATTACTATCACCAATAATGGTTCTGTAACATCCAACACATTATCCCCGGTCTCATTGAGTATAACAACAACCACAAGTGTTCCAAATCTAAGAATTGCAAATACAGGAGTAATGTTTGTTAGGGGTCAGTTTGATGAAGTTAGTTCGTTTATCACTTCTTTACCAATATCATATTTGATTGTTGCAGGTGGCGGTTCGGGTGGAAATAATGGTGGCGGTGGTGGTGGTGCTGGTGGCGTACTCACTGGTTACAATACATTAAATACCGGCACAACGTATAACGTAGTGGTCGGACCCGGATCAACAACCAATGGAGGGTCTGGTATAAATTCATCATTTGCAGGTTTAACAGCAATTGGCGGTGGTGGCGGTGGTGTTTCCGGTGGCAATGGAAGCACAGGTGGTTCTGGTGGTGGCGGTGGCGCTCAATCGGCTTCAAACACAAACGGAGGATCAGGAACATCTGGCCAAGGAAACGCAGGTGGTGGTGGACTAAGTACAAGTCCATATCCAGCTGGAGGTGGAGGTGGTGCTGGTGCAGTTGGTCAAACAGCACCTAGTTCTACACAAGACGGTGCGGGTGGTATAGGAATATTATCATCAATTACCGGCACATCAACATATTATGGTGGCGGTGGTGGTGGCGGTTCTTATTCTTCAGCAACAGTAGGTGCTGGTGGATTAGGTGGTGGAGGATCAGGCGCCACAGGATCTAATCCTGGCGTTGCCGGTACACCAAACACCGGAGGTGGTGGCGGTGGCGGAGGTTCAAATCAAAACGGTGGAAACGGAGGATCAGGAGTAGTTATTATTTCTTATCCAACTTCATCTTATATAAAAACTCCAAATACAACAGGTTCTCCAACAGTAACAACAAATTCTGGTAATACAATATACAAATTTACTGCCAATGGATCAATTACTTTCTGATGTTAAATTTTGTTCCGCCAACATCGTATAAATACTCAATTATAAAAAGAAATTAAAAATGGCACAATTACAATCAAACACACGAATATACGGTTTTGCCAGTACCGATGGACAATTGTCTGTAGGTAACGTAACTTCATATGCATCCACTAGTAACACTACGGGTTCATTAATTGTAACTGGTGGTGCTGGCATTTCTGGTAACGTATATGCAAACGCAATCTATGCCACAGGATTATTTTATGCAGCTAACGGAAATCCATGGGTAACAGGAGGCGGTGGTGGTGGCGGTGTTACTGCTTCAGGTTACTTAGCTAATTCTGTTATTGTTGCTAACTCAACTGGTTATCTTTCAAACACATCAAATTTATTATTTTATTCTTCAAATAATACTCTCGTTATTGCAAACGGTATTTCTGTTGCTACTTCAGCAACAGCAGCAAATAGTGTGTATGTTGCTGGTCGTGTTGGCTTTGCAAACAATAACATCTCAGTAGTTTATCAAGTATACAACCCAGCAACAAATTCTCTTGACACAATTTTTGGATAATGAATGGCAAATACGGTAACACGATTACTTTCCGGTGGAGTATATCAAGCATTAACGATGTTTGATGAGGTGAGTCTAAGCTCAGGAAGCATTTTATTTAATGGAAGTTCAAACTATTTAACAATACCAAACAATACTTTTTTACAATTAGGAACATCTGATTTTACCGTAGAATTTTGGGCTATTGTAAAAAATACTGGTATGAGAGTATTTGCTTTAGGCCAATTTAATACTACCGGTAATTTTCAAATGGAAGTTAGTAGTTCTACTCAATTTAATATACACATTAATGGTTCTTATACTAGTTATAACACATCAAAATCTTTTGTAGACGGAAACTGGCACCATTTTGCAATTTGTAGAAAATCTGGAGTTGTTAGTGCTTTTTTAGACGGAGTTTCAGTAGGTACAGCAACTCAATCTGGCGCTATTAATAATGCAAACACATTATATATTGCTGCGGCAGTTCAGGTAAGTTTAGGTTCATATTTTAGTGGTTACATTTCAAATATGCGATGGGTTAGTGGTATTGCATTATATTCATCTAATTTTATTCCTAGTGCAGGTCCACTAACACCACTAACAACACCTCCAGCAAATACAGTATTATTGTTAACTGCAAATCCACAAAATCCATTTGGTGATTCTAGTGGTATTAATACAGTAACACCAAATAATTCTCCAGTATTCAACACTATTGGTCCATTTTATTATCCAGGAAATACCTCATTATATCTTGCAAACACCAATAATACTCCTAACATAGGAAGTAACACAAATATTGTTAGTAGTATAACGAGTAGTGGTATTATAATGATAACAAATGGATTTGATGAAGTTACTAATCAACAAATTCTTATTCCGGGTAGTTTATATTTTAATGGCTCAAATACTACACTAACGCCATCAAATAGTTCTATTTTTGGTTTTAGTACAAATGATTATACCGTTGAATTTTGGATGTATCCTTATACAACACCGGCTTCTAATATGTATGAAGGTCGTGGTTCTGGAGGTACTGGAAATCAAGTACATCTTGCTTTCAATGGTTCTAATCAAGTTGCTTTAGGTTATGCTGGTTCAGATAGTCAAATTGTAACAGCAAACACTATAACAACAAATACTTGGTATCATGTTGCTGCAACAAGACAAGGAACAAACGTAAAACTTTTTATTAATGGTTCAATTCAAGGAACAGCAACAGATTCAACCAATTTAAGTGCTGCGGCTCCTTTGATTGGTGCATATAGAACAAGTGGAACTACATATAACTTCAATGGTTTAATGACAAATATTCGTGTGGTGAATGGTACTGCAATGTATACGGCAAACTTTGCGCCACCAACAACATCAATAGTACCAACAGCAAACACAGTATTGTTATTAGACGCATACACACAACAACCTTTTGTGGATTCCAGTAGTTATAATTTAACATTTACAAATACTGGAGTGACATCAAGTACATCAACACCAATAGTTGTAAATCCTTTATTAAGTATTTCTAATACAGGCACAATGCTTGTTAACGGACAGTTTGCTGAAGTAAATCCTGCTTTAGGTAGCTTGCAGTTTAATGGAACTAACGGTTACTTAACTATCCCCTATTCAACTACAAACTTTGATTGGTACACATCAGGAGTAAATTATACAATTGAGTGCTGGATTTATCCAACAACATATACTGGTTGGACTTCATCCGGATTAGTAGGTCCTACTACTGTTGGTAATATGAATACGTCTAATATTAATTACTGGTCATTTGGAATTTATAATAGTTCAGGACAAGTTGCTTTTTATTATTACAATGGCACAAACATTGCAGTAACATCTTCAACAAACGCCCCACTTAATCAATGGTCACATATTGCTATGACAAAAACAAATAGTGGAATTACCGTATTTGTCAACGGAATTGCTGGAACAACAACAGCGATTAGTGGAACACCACAATCTAGTGCTACATATCCACTTCAAATTGGTGCTTATTATAACGCCCATCAAACAGGTAACATTTCTAATTTGAGAATTTTAAAAGGTACTGCATTATATTCAGGCAATTTTACACCACCAACTTCTCCATTAACCGCTATAGCAAATACTGTTTTATTATTAAACACATCTTATTACCAAAATCCTTTTTCAGATTCAAGCAGTAATAATTACACAATTACAATCAATGGTGGTGTAACATCAAATACAATAAATCCTTTCGGTCTTTAATTAAACGAATAAATAAAACACTATGGCAAAATTATTATCAAACACAAGAGTTTATGGAACAGCAAGTATCGACACATC